>WNFA01000282.1_pt1 | contig 53622 bp, 50 predicted proteins | sample 5400481 | NCBI WGS metagenome assembly WNFA01 (sample SAMN13153340, study PRJNA577476) | soil metagenome | isolation source: 120 cm saprolite under Douglas fir tree site 2 hole 1 replicate 2 | place: USA:California | collected 2015-04-18 | reverse complement strand
CGGCCGCCGTGGCGCAACTCGGGACCTGGGAGGACTCCGTGGAGCGCCGCGCTACGCCGGGTGGTGCGTCGCGGGCGTCCGTGGCTGAGCAGCTGACGGCGCTGCAGCTCGCATTCAGCGCCGCCGGAGGGACTTAACCCAAGGTCTTGCCGCGCGTTAGCGGGTTGTGTAGGATACGTGGTCGTCCGGCTCGTTCCGAGCGGGACGGCCATTTTGTCCGCCCTGGGGGAAATGCCGTGCGCTGCCTCGCGCTCAATGCCTCATTCGAGCCCCTGACCATGGTGCCGGTGCGCCGGGCGCTGCGCCTTGTGATCGACCGCAAGGCGGAGATCGTCGAGGCGGACGGCCCCGTGGTGCGCAGCGAGCGCATGGCGATCCCGCGGCCGGCCGTGATCCGGCTCGTGAAATTCGTGCATGTGCCCCGCCGCTTCCGCCGGCAGGTGACCAACACGTTCCTCTTCGCCCGCGACAACTACCGCTGCCAGTTCTGCGGACGCAGCCAGCCGGAGCTGCGCCACCGCGAGTGTTTGACGCGGGACCATCTGGTGCCGCTGTCGCGCGGCGGCACGAACGGCTGGAGCAACGTGCTCACCGCGTGCTCGAGCTGCAACACCCGCAAGGGTAATCTGCTGCCCGAGGAAGCCGGGATGCACCCGCTGCGGCCCCCGGTGGAACCCCATTTCGTGCACCTCGCGTGGGCGGTGCGCCGCCTCACCTCCATCCAGTCGAAGTACATCCGGTTGTTCTACGGCGGCGAGGTGCTGGCCGCGCTCGCGGCGCTGTGAGCCAGCGGCTCCCCTGGATCGTCGCGGGAGTTGGCGGCCTCGCGGTGGCGGGCGTCCTCTTGAGCCGGGGAGGCCGGGCAGCGCTCCACCCCGAGCCGCGCCCCGGCGTGACCGCCGAGCGAGTGCTGCCTCCGAGCCTCGTCCTCACGACGCCGGCCGAGGCCGCCGCGGCCTATGCGGCGGCGCGCGGCGCGCCCCAGCTCCTCGACGGGCTGTACTGCCACTGCGAGTGCGCAAAGCACTTCGGACACCGCTCGCTCCTCACCTGCTTCGAGTCCGACCATGGCGGGCAGTGCGACATCTGCAGGGGTGAAGCGCTCTTAGCGACGCGAATGGCCGCAGGCGGGAGCACCCTCGACCAAATCCGCCGCGCCATCGACGAGCGGTTCCACTCCTAGTTCCCCTCCGCACGGCTCAGGGTTTCCGACCGCGCCTCCAGCGTCAACCGCGGCAAGCCGGCGATCCGCACCAGGAGCCGCTGCGCGCCGCGACTGAGCGCGCCGCCCACGTCGCCGCCCCCCGACACCGCGGGGCTCACGTCGCCCTTGAGCCAGTGCGTCAACTCCTCGAGATCGGTGTCGTTGAGCGTCGTCACCTCGAGCCGACACAGGAAGTAGAAGTTGCCCGAGCCCTTGGGGGTGAGCTTGACGTAAAATGGGATCTCCAGCGCGCGCTCCAAGTCGTCCGGCGAGCCGTAGCGTGCCACCCGAGTGCCGGCGCTGCGGATCAGCACGAAGTCGTTGGCGAGAGGGTCGTGACGCGCCACAGCATCCCAGGCGTACTCGCTGATGTACTGATCGAACCACCCCGAGCGTGCGCGCCACAGCTCGAGGCGGTAATGGAGGCGCAGCGGAAACCCCGAGCGCATCAGGCCGACGAACCTGCCGTCTGAGAGGAGCGCGGTGGTCTGAATCCGGGGCACGCCGCGCTGGAGGATGACGGTCAGTGCGGGCGCCTGCGCCCTGGCCTGGGAGGCCGCCGCCGCTCCGAGCAGCGCCAGAAACGCGAGACCCGACCTCACCTCAGAAGCGGTGGTCGAGTCGCAGCGTGAAGCGCAGTGGCTCGCCGGCCGTCACCGCCTTGGCCACATACACCCCCAGTCCGCCCCAATCGACCCCCAGCCCCAGGTCCGCGAGCCAGCTGCCGAGTGTCGGGAGGCGGTCTGAGGGCAGTCGGCCCGGGCCGCTGCCGACGAGCCAGGCCTGCCCCGCGTCCCCCAGGACCACCAGATCGGGCCCCTGCAGCGTGAACAGCGATCGCGCCGCTTCGTCCGCGGGGCTCGAGGAGCCATACGACCAGTGCAGGGCGATGTGCCCGCGGTACTCGACCTGGGCGAGGATCACGCGATCGCAGGCCGCCGCCCCCAGAAACGCCGCTCCGATGATGTCGCCGCTACACGCGGTGTGGCGGAAGCCGTAGCCCGCGAGCGGATCGGGCCCGCCGATCGAGAGGCGCTGTTGCAAGGGAAGGGGATCGCCGCCGATCCAGCCCCCCCCGAGGAGCCGCAGCTTGACGCGTCCCGACGTGCTTACGCGCGTGTAGCGGCGCACGTCGAGGAACACGCGGCTGAACGCGTAGGACCCGTCGGTGGGGATCGGCCCGTGCACCGCGCTCGGGACGCCGGTCTGCGGGACCACGTCCGTCGAGCGCGCGTTCTCGAACCGCGCGTGCATGAGCCAGCCGGCCGTCGGGTCCGAGCGGTCGTTGCGGGTGTCGAATGTGACGGCCACGCCTAACGTGGTGTAGTGCCCGTCGTCGATCGGCGGGTTGGGACGCCACGCCTGGCCGTGGCGGAACAGCGTCCACGGGTTGCGCGCGCTGACGCTCGTTTGCCAGTCGTGCCGCAGCTCGAACTCCACGCGCAGCGGGCGCTCGAGCTGGGCGAACACGCGGCCCGCCACCCCCTTGCTCAGGTAGTAGTCACGGTAGTCGCGCTGGAACAGGAACGCCGTCCACCCGACCTCGGCATTGCGCAATCCCCAGTCCTCGACCGGCGCCACGTCATCGAAGGCGCGGAACTGGACGCCGTAGGCTGGCACCACGCCGAAGCGCAGCTCGGTGCGCAGGATGTAGCCCAAGTCGCTCCGCTTGTTGGTGAAGTCGCCGGCCGTGCGGAACACGCCGAGCGCGTCGACGCGCAGCCGCATGTCCTGGTGCAGCCGCCAGTCGAACAGGGGGCCGAACACCACGGGCAGACCTTCCACGCGATTGAACGTGCCACCTGTGGCCAACGTGAGCGAGGAGCGGGACTCGGCGCTGCCCCAGGACTTCTCGACGCCCAGGTTCCGGAACCAGCGGCGCACGTCAGGCGGCGCGAGCGCGATGGTGTCGCCCCTCGCTCGATAGGCGAGCGGCTCCTCGTACACGCGCACCTCGCCCGCGACCTGCACCCCGGGCGCGCGCACCACCGTTCCCCCGATGACGATCAGATCGCCCGTGACCACGGCCCCGGAGTCGAGCACGGCATCGCCGTTGATCAGGAGCACGGTGCCCTCCACCCGGCCCGCGACTACGGCCGGGCCGCTTCGCACCGCCACATCGCCGCGCCAGGCGTTGCCGACGGGCAGGGTGAACCGGCCTACGAGCCGCGTCGTCGTCGCGGCGTTGTAGCGGCGGATCGCCTCCTCCGCGACCGCGCGCGACAGCTCGGGCGGCTGCGCCAGCACTCCGGCGCTCTCCGGCTGAATTACGATGGCGGTGTCCTGCGCCCGGACGGCGGCGGCGCCGATAACCGAGCACCAGGCGGCGAGCACGAAGGCGCGCATGGCGAGCATCCTGAGAGAGGGCGCAGGGCGCTCGTGCATGGGTTGTGCCGGCCACGCCGGGCGGGTTTCGCGCGGGCCGGGGCGGGAAGGAGGGGGCGGAAGTGAGGCCGGTTGGCCCGTGGGGCGCGTCATCCCGCCACAGTCCGCGGCGGCTCAAGCCCGAGCCGGCGCATGCGGCGGTACAGGTTGGCGCGGTCGGTCGCGAGCCGCCGCGCCGCCTCGGCCACGTTGCCCCGCGCGGCCGAGAGCGCGCGCGCGATCAGGGTGCGCTCGAATCCGTCGAGCGCCTCGGCGAGCGCCACGTCGCTCCATCCTTCGGTCGGCGTGACGGGAGCACCATCCTGCGGCAGCACGCGCGCTACGTCGTCCGCCATCACCGTGGGCCCGGAGGCGAGGATCGCCAGCCGCTCCACGATATTCGCGAGCTCGCGCACGTTGCCTGGCCAGGCGTAGGCCGTGAGCAGCTGGACGGCGCCGGCGTCGAAGTTCACCGTCCGGCCGAGTCGCGCCGCTTGGCGGGCGGCGAAGTGCACCAGCAGCGGCGGGATGTCGTCGGCCCGCTCGCGCAGGGGCGGGATCCGAATGGGCAGCACATTGAGCCGAAACAGCAAGTCCTCACGGAACTGCCCTTGATGCGACGCTTTCGCCAAATCTTTGTTCGTCGCGGCGATCACGCGCACGTTCACCGTGACCGGCTTCTCGCCGCCCAGCCGCTCGATCACGCCGCTCTCGAGCACGCGCAACAACTTCGCTTGCGCCTCGAGTCCCAAGTCGCCCACTTCGTCGAGAAACAGCGTGCCCCGGTCCGCCAGCTCGAACCGCCCGACCCGTCGCTCGGTGGCGCCGGTGAACGCCCCGCGCTCGTGGCCGAACATCTCCGACTCGACGAGGTCCTTGGGAATCGCGGCGCTGTTGACGCACACGAATGGCTTGGAGGTGCGTGCGCTCTGGCGATGGATCGCCGACGCCACGAGCTCCTTGCCGGTCCCGGATTCGCCGGTGATGAGCACCCGCACCTCGGTCGGTGCGACGCGCGCGATCAGGGCCCGGAGCTCCTCCATGGCTCGGCTCGCGCCCACCAGCGGGTCGGCGTGCCCCAGTGCTTCGTGCAGCCGCCGGTTTTCGGCGAGCGTGCGCCCCAGCTCGAGCGCCGCGCGCAGCGTCGTGACCACGCCCTCGGGTGTGAGCGGCTTCTCGAGGAACTGAAAGGCGCCGAGCTTCGTCGCCCGCACGGCGTCGGTGAGGCTCGCCTTGCCGCTCATCATCACCACCGGTACGTCGGGCAGGCGCCGCTTCAGTTGCTCGAGCGTGGCGAGCCCGTCCGGCCCGCCCGGCATCATGAGATCGAGCAGCACGGCGTCGGGCACTTCGCGCTCGACCGCCGCGAGCGCCGCGCTGCCGTTCGCCGCCTCCGCTGTCTCGAACCCCTCGGACTCGAGCAGGGCGCCGACCATCTTGCGGATGTTCGTCTCGTCGTCGACGAGCAGGACGCGTGGGCTCATGCTGCCGAGAGCACCACCGAGAACGTGGCGCCGCCGCCGGGCGTGTCCACGACGCTAATGGTGCCGTTGTGGGCCTCGATCGTCTGCCGCACCAGCGCCAGGCCGAGCCCCGTCCCGTCCTGTTTGGTCGTGAAGTACGGCTCGAACACACGCTGACGCAGCTCGGGGGGGATGCCCGGGCCGTGGTCGGCGACCGTCACCACCAGCCCGGCGCCGTCGCGGGTCACGCCCACGTCGATCGCGCCGTGGCCGCCCATCGCCTCCGCCGCGTTCCGCAGCAGGTTCGCGAAGGCGCGGCGCAACGGGTCGTAGTGCCCGAGGAGGCGGCACGGCTCACCGTTGGCCCGCACCGCGACAGAAATTTCGGACGGTACAGCGCTCGTGCTGAGATCGATCAGCAGGTCCATCAGATCCACCTCGCTCTTCGGTCCCTCCGGGAGCCGGCCGAACTCGGCGAACTCCTTGGCGAGCTGCTCCAGCCGGTCGGTCTCCGAGGCCATCACGTCCACCGCCATCGCCGTGCGTCGGTCCGCCGCCACGTCGGTGCGGTACAGCTGATCCACGGCGATGCGCATCGCGGTGAGCGGGTTCTTGATCTCGTGCGCGACGCGCCGTGCCACCTCGCGGAACGCCCGCAACCGCTCCGCCTCGAGGTCGCGCTCCCGCGCGGCGTCGAGCGCGGTGGCGAGTTCGCGCAGCGCCTGGCGCAGCGCCTCGAATTCGGGCGCGCCGCGACTCGCCGGGCCGGGCGGCAGCGGCAAATGCCGGCGGATCAGGCGCGTCCAGCCTACCAGCTCGTCGATCGGCCGCGACAGCTGGCGCGACAGATGCCGCGCCAGCCGGACCGCCGCGATCAGGGCCACCCCGCCGACCACAATGACCACCAGCGCAAACCCGCCGGCGTAGTAGCGCAGGTAGGTCTCTGCCCGGCGCGCCAGGCTCACCGAGTTCGACAGGCGCAACAGATGCTCGCGCAACGCGGCGCGCTCGGGTGCCGCGAGATGCGTGGTGTCGATGCGCTCGGCCATCTGGCGCGCCGACCCCGCCATCTCCTCGAGCGCCACGCGCGCGCCCGCTGACGGCGCCACCGTGCGCACGGCGAGGGCCCAGCCGACCACGGCGAGAGCGGTGGGGACCGCCGTCAGCGCGACAAGGATGACGAAGATCCGCTGGCGGAATGCGAGCGCCATATTGTTGGCACCAATCTAGGGACGTGGCCCGGGTGCGACAATTCGACACAGGGGTTTCAGCATGAAGAGTCTGACCCACTACCTCTGGTTTCAGACCAAGAACCGGCAGGAGATCATCGATATCACTGACGAGGTGGCGGACCAGGTGCGGGCGAGCGGCGTGGCGGAGGGCTTGGCGCTCGTGAGCGCCATGCACATCACCGCATCGGTCTTCGTCAACGACCACGAATCAGGACTGTGGGCGGACATCCTCAAGTGGCTCGAGACCACCATCGCCCCGTGGGACCCCAAGCGCTACGGCCACAACGAGACCGGGGAGGACAATGCCGCCGCCCACCTGCGCAGCCTCACGATCGGACACGAGGTGATCGTGCCCGTGACCGGCGGCAAGCTCGATCTCGGGCCCTGGCAGCGCGTGTTCTACGGCGAGTGGGACGGACAGCGCAGGAAGCGGGTCATCATCAAGGTGCTGGGGGAGTAGCGGATAGGAGCACCGTGTCGACGTGCCCGTCCGTGCCCTGCTTGCTTTCCTTGATGAGCCAACCGCGATCCTTGCTGACCCACAGCGTGAGCAGGCGCTCCTCCTCTTTCCCCTCGTGCACTTCGACCTTCCAGCAGTCGAACTGTCCGGCCGGGACGTCGACCCGCCCGCTGCCGACGACGCGCAGATCGAGTGGCACGAACGGGGCCTTGACGGGCTCCGGTCCCACGAGGCGGATCGAGTACACGCTCCCGCGCCACCCGCGTTCGAGTGGCAGCACCTGCATGAGGGGGGCGAGGTCCACCCAGTAGGACCAGCGCACTACCACCGGTGCGTCGCGGGGACCAGGGATCTGCGCCGCAGTGCGATGGCTGCGAGGGTAAGCGCCCCCGATGTCGAGCGCCTCGCGCACGGTGTCGCCCGTGAACGAGCGGACGAGCCGGAACTTACTTCCTCCCATCGCCGCGTAGATCGGTCGCAGCGTTGCTCGTTCGAAATACGCGGTATCGAGGGAGCTGCGGAGGGTTGGCGACCCGACGCGTTCCGTCTCTTGGCGTCGCGACACGAGCCACGCGGGCCAGCCGTGCCACGCGGCCTCGCGAACCATCATCGTGAAGCGTCCGCGGCACATGGGTTGCCCCTCGTCGAAGACGGTGCAGGTCCGGTAGATCCAGGTGCCGGCATGTGCTCGCCCCGCCTCGAGTCGGACGGGCGCGTAGCGCGGCGCGGCCGGCGGTCCCGCGTCCTGGGCCAGTGCGTCCGGCGGCCAGAAGGGCAGCGTCGCTGCGATGTCCGAGTACGCGCTGCCGGTGTCAGGGGGCGCTCGCCCGCTATCACGTGTGCTGATGACGAGCGCCAGGGCTGCGGCCGCCGCCAGCGCGCCCCAGAGCCAACCCGCGACGCGGCGCTCACTCCGGGGCAGGTTCACGCGGACACCGGTGGCCCGGCTCCGGAGGATCCGCTCGAGCAACTCGGGCGACGGCGCCGGAGCGGCCAGGTCCCGGAGCGCTCGTCGCAGCGCGTCAAACGAGGTGTCGGTCATCGCCCATCCTCCAACAATTGCCGCAGGCGGGCGAGCCCCCGGTGCGCTCGCACCCGTGACGCCACGACGCTGATGCCGAGTAGGTCGGCCACCTCGCGGTGCGAATAGCCTTCGATCTCCTTGAGCACGATCACGTCACGCAACCGATTGGGCAGCTGGTTTACGGCGACCTTGAGCGCGATACCGTCGGGGTCAGCGAGGGGCTCCGATCCAGGCCCGGCGAGTTCCAGAGGCACTTCGCCCCGCCGCTTCCGGCTCCGGACCCGACCGAGTGCCACACGCGCCGTCACACGTTTCAACCATCCCGCGAGATTGCCCCGCTCTTCGTAGCGAGCGAGTGCCTCGGGCAGCCCCACGAAGACATCGTGCAGTACGTCTTCCGCATCCTCGCGCGTGCCGGTCAGTCGGTACGCGAGGCGATAGAGTGCGGCCCCGTGCGCTCGGTACAGCGAGGCCAGCGCCTCCGGACGTCCCCCCCGGGCCCCGTCGACCAACCCTCCGGACTCGTCGCTCGCCCCCGAGACGTGCATGGCTCTCTTCTCGAATGCCCTTGGATCGCAAAACGTTACATCCAGGGAAGACCGGTGGCCGCTGCCCCGGCTGGCCTGTTCCTTTCCATGCAAGTTGTTTATTTTCAAAGAGTCCGAACGTTGTGGGGGTTGTGGTAGACGTGGCGACAGATCATCTGGCGACGCTCTTTGCCGAGCGGGCAAACGAGCATCCGCACCGCGAGTTCTTGGTATTCGGGTCACGCCGGATGACCTACGAGCAGGTCGATCGAGAAGCGGTGGCGCTGGCCGGGTCGCTGGCCGGCCTCGGCCTGCAACCAGGCGACCGGCTGGCCGTGGACCTGCCGAACTGGCCGGAATGGGTGGTCACGCTGCTGGCCGCGGCATATCGCGGTGTCGCGCTCGTGCCACTCGACCCCTCGCTCAGCCTCCACGAGCTCAAATACCAGCTGCGCCACGCTGAGGTGCGCGCAGCCATCGTGGCCGACACGGCCGCGGGCGCGGATGTGATGGAGCTGTACGACGAGCTCCTACCTGCGCTGCCGGACCTCCGTGCCCTGGTGCTCGTGGGGGGCGGGGACCGCTGGCTTGACGATCGCGTGTACCGCTACGCCGATCTCGTGTCCAAACGGTCGCCGCGCCCCGCACCGATCGCGCCGGGTGACCCAGGGAACGTGCCGCTCACTCTCTTGTACACGTCGGGGACGATGGGGAAACCGAAGGGCGTGGTGCTGTCGCACGCCAACATCACGGTGACGGCGCGTGCGTCGAGCGAGGCGGTCGGGCATACCGGCGACGACCGGGTGCTCGGCGCGGTCCCGCTGTTCACCATCTTCGGCGTGCACGTCGTGGCGGTTACCATCACCGCCGGCGCCACGCTCGTGTTGCAGGAGCGCTTCGAGGCGGGCGGGGCGCTCGAGCTGATCCGGCGCGAACGGGTGACGATCGTGCATGGCGTCCCTACGATGTTCGAGCTCCTCATGCGCCAACCCTCGTTTGGGGAGTCGCCGCCCACCACCTGCCGTTCGGGACTTGTCGCGGGGAGCCCGGTTTCCCCCGACTTGGCCCGTCGCATCCGGCAGTGGTGCGACGTCCAGATCGCCTACGGGCTCACAGAGACGGGGCCGACGGTGACGGTCACGCGCTTCGACGAGCCGCCCGAGCGGCGGGCGTCGACGGTCGGCCGGCCCATTGCAGGCGTGACGGTGAAGGTCGTCGATTTGAAGAGCGGTGCCCTGCACGGGCCCGAAGCGGTGGGCGAACTAGCGGTGAAGGGGCCCAACGTGATGCTGGGCTATTACCGCATGCCCGGTGAGACCGCGCGCTCACTCACCCCCGAGGGGTTCTTCCTGACGGGTGACCTCGCGGTCGTCGACGAGGAAGGCTATGTCAGGATTTTAAGCCGTCGCGCCGAAGTGATCATCCGCGGCGGCTACAAGATCTATCCCCGCGAGCTGGAGGACTTCCTCCGCACGCACCCTGCCGTGGGCGACGCCTGCGTCGTCGGCATCCCCAACGAGACGTTGGGGGAGCTGATCTGCGCCTGCGTCGTGCCCCTGGAGGGATCCATCGTGACTGGCGACGAACTCAAGGACTTCTGCCGCGAGGCCGTCGCCAACTACAAAGTGCCCGACCTGGTGCGCTTCTTCGACGCCTTCCCCCTGACCGGGAGCGGCAAGGTGAAACGACGGGAGCTCGCGCAGGTCGTTGGCCTGGAACTGAGCACAACTACATGACGTCACAGCCGCATGCCCATCTTGCACGGACTCACAAGGAACCACCCGCCCACGCGCCCAATGCGGCGCTGCTAATCGACTTCGACAACGTCACGATGGGGATCCGCTCGGATCTCCAGACGGAGCTGAAACGGCTGCTGCAGTCGGAGATCATCCGCGGGAAGGTCGCCGTGCAGCGCGCCTACGCCGATTGGCGCCGCTACCCGCAGTACATCGTTCCCCTCTCCGAGTCGTCGATCGACTTGATCTTCGCGCCCGCCTACGGCTCGAACAAGAAAAACGCGACCGACATCCGGCTCGCGATCGATGCCCTCGAGCTCGTCTTCACCCGGCCCGAGATCGGCACCTTCATCCTCTTGTCGGGCGATTCGGACTTCTCGTCGCTCGTGCTCAAGCTCAAGGAGTACGGGAAGTACGTCATTGGCGTGGGGATCCGCGAATCGTCGAGCGACCTGCTGATCCAGAACTGCGACGAATACTACTCCTACAATGAGCTGGCAGGTTTCACCAAGGAGAGCGACGTCACGCACGAGCGCCACGACCCGTGGGAGCTCGTGGTGGAGGCCGTCAAGCAGATGACGGCGCACAACGACGTGATGCGCTCCGACCGCTTGAAGCAGGTGATGCAGGAAATCGATCCCGGCTTCAACGAGAAGGATGTCGGGTTCTCGCGCTTCTCGAAGTTCGTGATCGAAGCCGCCCACAAGGGCTTGATCAACCTCACCAAGCTGGACAACGGGCAGTACGAGATCAGTCTGGGGTCGAGCGTCCCGGGCGCCGCGGCCCAGCCGTTGGGCGTGGCGAGCCCGCCGCGGCCGCGCGAGCGCAGCGAAGGTCGGGGGCGCGGGCGCCGCGGTCGGGGTCGGGACGAGCGCGAAGGGCGCGGGGAGCAAGCCGGCGTGGAAGAATCCGGTTCGCCCCAGACTCCCCCCACTGCGGCGCCCGAGCCGCGGCGCAGCGCCTTCTCGCTCGACGGTGCCTTCGGGTTGATCAAGCAGGCGATCGGCCGCCTCGGGGGCGAGTCGCGCGCGGTGAGCGCCGAGGAGCTCGGCGAAGCGCTCGCCGAGATCCAGGGCGAACCGGTACCGGTGGAGCCGGCACGGGTCCAGGAGCTCCTGCGCGAGGCCCAGGACCGTGACTTGATCGACCTGGCGAAGGAGGACAACGGCGCCTACACGGTAAAGCTCCGCGACACGCCCTCCGCGCGCGGGGCGCCGCCGGTGGTGCCGGCCGTCATCAGCGAGGCCGACGAGACGCTCGACCCGCCGATGCCGCAATCATCAGCCCCACCCTCGATGCGGCCCCCGGCTCAGCCGGCCGGCGGCATCCCTGCGCGCAGTGCCCGGTTCCGCCGGGGCTCGCGCGGACCACGCGTTGCGCCCCCTGAGATCCCCAAGATCGGCGTGGTCGAGGTGGATCCCAACTTCAAGCCCCGAATCGAGCTCCTACCCCCGCAGCCGCCGGCGCTTGAACCCACAGGGCCGGACGCTAGCCCGTCACGGGGCGAGGGTGGGCGCGGGCGCGGTGGCCGCGGTGGGGGGGGCGGTCGTGGGGGCCGTGGTGGGAGTGGGGGCGGCATAGGGGACAGCCCTCGGGGCGAACGAGAGCTGGGCGAGCGGCCCGAGCGCGGCGAGCGGGGTGGCCGTGGCCGCCGCGGCGGTCGGGGTCGGGGCGGTCGCGGCCGCGGTGCGGCGGGCGAGCGCGGTGAGCCGCGTGATTCAGTGCTGCCGCGCCGGTCGGAAGTGTCGCCCGCCGACCCGGCGCCGCCGCCACCGCCCAAGCCGGTGGTGCGCGAGCCCGAGTCGGCGAACGACGCCGATGGGGAATCCTTCTGGTCGAAGGTGAAGCGCGGGCTCACGGGCGGGACGTGAAGCGCGCGACGCTGCCCGCGTCGTTCTACGCGCGACCTACTTCCGAGGTCGCGCGTAGGCTTTTGGGACACATTCTCGTGAGCGACTTGGGCGGGCACCGCACCGCCGGTCGGATCGTCGAGACGGAGGCCTACGTCGGCCCCGACGATCCGGCGTGTCACGGGTATCGCGGCCACCGCACGCGCCGCAACGCCAGCCTGTTCGAGCGCCCCGGCACGGCCTATGTGTACTTCACCTACGGCATGCACTGGTGCCTGAATGCCGTGACGGAGCGGGAAGGGTTTCCCGCAGCCGTGCTGATCCGCGCCTTGGAGCCCCTCGAGGGAGTCCCGATCATGCGGCGCCGGCGCCGGCGCAGCGACGACCGCGAGCTGTGCTCCGGCCCCGCCAAGCTGTGCCAGGCCCTCGGGGTCAGTGGCACAGAAGACGGCACCGCGCTCACCCGCGGCCGCCTGCGCATCGTGCGAAACGGTGCGCGACAGCGTTACGCCATCATCGCGACACCTCGGGTCGGCATCCGCCACGCGGTGGACTGGCCGCTGCGGTTCCTGATCAAGGACTCGCCATGGGTCTCCCGCTAGGACTGCTCTTCGTGCTCCAGCAAGCGATCATCGTGGACGGCCACATCGACACGCCGCAGCGCATGCTCGACATGAAGGCCGACATCTCAGCCCGGCTCCCCGACGGCCACGTGGACGTGCCCCGCATGTAAGGAGGGCGGCCTGACGGCGGCGTTCTTTTCCATCTGGGTGGATTCGCGCTATGGGCCGGGTGCGGCGTTCCCGCGGGCGCTCGCGCTCGTGGGCGCCGTGAAGGCGCTCCTGGACACGGACCCGGAGGTGGAGCTCGCCACGACCGCCGCCCACGAGCGCGGCGCGGCCGCGCGCGGCCACATCGCCGCGCTCCTGGGGGTCGAGGGGGGGCACGCGATCGAGAATTCGCTCGCGAAGCTCGATTCCCTGTACCGGCTCGGGGCGCGCTACCTGACCCTCACCTGGACCAACGGGAACGACTGGGCCGGCTCCTCCACCGACCCCGAGCGCCACGGCGGCCTCACCTCATTCGGGCGCCGCGTGGTGCAGCGGATGAACGAGCTCGGGATGCTGATCGACGTGTCGCACGTCTCCGACGCGACCTTCTGGGACGTCATCGCCACCACGACGCGTCCCGTGATCGCCTCGCATTCCTCGTGCCGCGCCCTCGCGCGCCACCCGCGCAACCTATCCGACGCCCAGCTCAAGGCCATCGCCCAGAACGGCGGCGTGGTGGGGATCAACTTCTATCCCGTGTTTCTCGACGAGCACTTCTGGCACCAGTACGATGAGCTCCGGCGCCGCCTCGGGCCCGAGCTCGATTCGATCCGGTCGCGCCACCGCGGGCGACCGGGCGAGTCGGCGTTCGAGATCGACAAGTTCGTGGGGGAACGGGCCCAGAGTCTCGATGTGCCCACGCTCGACCGCCTGCTGGACCACATCGACCACGCCGTGCAGGTGATGGGGATCGATCACGTGGCGCTGGGCAGCGACTTCGACGGCATCAGTGTGCTGCCGCGGCCCCTGAAAGACGTGACGTCGCTGCCCGAGCTCGTGCGGGCCCTCGGGGCCCGCGGCTATTCGGACGGCGACGTCCGCAAGATCTTGGGAGAGAACTTCCTGCGCGTGCTGACTAGCGGTCCGTGATGCTCTCCTTCGAGCTGCCGAGCGAGTAGCGGATGCCCCCCTGGAAGGTGTGGGTCGTGCCCTGGATCAAGAACCCAGCGGCGGCAGAGGTGAGGATGTAGTGCCCGTACAACGCGAGCCGGCCCTGCTTGATGTCGATCCCCCCCATCCACCAGAAGAATGCCTTCGTGGCCGCGGCGTTGGCCTGGTCGGCCAGTTGGGCGAGCTGCGCGACGCTGGTGCAGTCCGGGCACCCCGCCTGAACGTTCAGGGCCTCCATGAGCGCGAACCCACCGCCGGCGAACGGCTCGACCCGGGTCTGGGCAGGGAAGGCGAGCACGCCCACCATGATGCGGCGCAGGTTGTTGAACGACACGTTCCCCGGGCTCACCGCGCCACCGGGCTCGACCATGGTGACGTGACGGGGTGAGATGAAGAACGACTCCTCATACCCGACGTACAACGCGGTCTTCTTCCCTGTGATGAGCCAGTGGCCGCCGAACGCCGGCTCGAATGAATAGGAGTCGTAGTTGGTGCGGAAGATGAAGATGCCCGCATCGGCACCCCAGTACCACTTGTGCTGCCAGTCGCTGGCCCGCTCCTCGAAGGAGGGGCCGCCGCGGGGCCGCACCACGGGAGGAAGCTTGCCCCCCGCGGCCAGGATCGAGTCGCGCCGCGCCTTCGGGATCTCGGGTACTTCTTGCTCTTTCGGTGCCCCGCCCGAGCCCAGGAAGAACGACAGGCCGGCCGATCCGACCACGTGGCCGACCCAATACGGCGTGAGGCAGCAATTATTGGGCGAGTAATAGGCGCGCGCCTCGAGCCGCAGTGCCATGTGGTTGCCGATGAAGAGTCGGTCCCCGATCGCCCCGTGCACCGCATGGATGCCGAAGTTGTAGGGTGGGTTCACACCCATGTCCAGGCGCGAATAGCCGCCCAGGACGTACAGGACGCTCTTGCCGCCCCCCCCGTTGATGACGATGCTCACGCTCCCCAACCGGACCTGGGTGGTCGTGATCCCCCCAAGCACGGGGTTCTGGAGGGTCGGGTAGGACACGTTGCCATCGACTTCGAGTCCGATGTAGTCGTTGAAGTAGTACCCGAGCCGGCCGCCGCCGCCGAACTGATTGTTGAGCTGAAACGCGCGATCGTACCGGGTGAAGGTGCCGTATCCGCCGAACTCCAGCTGGTGGGCGTGCTGGGCGTGTACCGTCGCCGCCCCGCCAAGCAACAGCACCCCAATGACCGTGGCTACCCGCATGAGACGACTCCTCGTGATGCGGCTGGCCTCCGGGGTCCGGAGGACGCCAGCAGGACCGCGTTCGCCTAGCCGAAAAACGACCCCCAAAATAGGGAGTTCGTCCGGAAAACGCGATACCCCTTCGGCTTAAGCCACTGACTCTTGAAAGTACTTGAAGGTTTGGGAATTGTTCGGGGTCGAATACCGAACGGATCCCGAAAATGGAGCCTTACAGGAGCCCCAGCTTTGTCCCCACGCGCTGAAACGCGGCCAGGGCGAAGTCCAGGTCCTCCTTGGTGTGCGCTGCTGAGAGCTGGCAGCGGATCCGGGCGTGGCCTTGGGCGACCACCGGGTAGCCGAACCCCGTGACGAACACCCCCTCGCCGAGCAGCAGCTCGCTCATCTGGATCGCCTTCGCCGTCTCGCCCAGGATGACCGGCACGATCGCGGTCTCGCCGGGGAGCGGCTTGAACCCGAGCGCGCTGAGCCGGTCGCGAAAGTAGCGCGCGTTCTCGTGCAACCGGGTCACGAGCTCGGGGTGGCCCACGAGATAGCGCACGGCGGCGAGCGCACTGCCCGCAACGGTCGGGGGCAGGGCGTTGGAGAACAGCTGGGGGCGGGAGCGCTGGGTGAGATAGTCCGCGAGCGGGGCGGGACCGGCCGTGAAGCCGCCCGCGGCCCCGCCCAGCGCCTTCCCGAGCGTCGAGGTGATGATATCGATCTCGCCCACCATGCCGAAGTGCTCCGCCGTACCACGCCCCGTCTTCCCCAGGGCCCCGGTCCCGTGCGAATCGTCCACGGCGACGATGGCATCGTAGCGGCGCGCCAGGGTCATCAGGTCCGGCAGCTTCGCGATGTCGCCTTCCATCGAGAACACGCCGTCGGTGAACACGAGCCGCAGGCGCGCCGGCTTCGCCCCGCGGAGCTTCTCTTCGAGGTCGCTCATGTCGGAGTGCCGATACACCGCCGTCTGGCACTTCGTGATTCCCTTCGCGAGGCGGACGGAATCGATGATCGACGCGTGGTTCAGCTGGTCGGAGATCACGATGTCCTGCTCGCCCAAGAGGGACGGGCAGAGCCCTTCGTTGGCGTTCCAGCAGCTCGCGTAGGTGAGTGCCGACTCGGAGCCGACCAGGCTAGCGAGCGCCTGCTCCAGCTCGCGGTGGATCGTGAAGGTACCGCAGATGAAGCGTACGGAGGCCGTGCCCGCTCCGAACTGGTCCAGCGCGTGCCGGCCGGCCGCCACGACCTCCGGGAGGTTCGCGAGCCCCAGGTAGTTGTTCGAAGACAGGTTGATGACCTCGCCCCGGCCCTCCATGCGCACCCGCGCCCCCTGGGGCGACGCCAAATAGTTGAGCCGCTTGTAGATGCCGTCTTGCTTGAACTGCGCGAGTTCGGCTTCGAGCCGGGCGGTGAAGCTCATGCGATCTCCAAGATGATCTTGCCCGCATCGCCCGAGCGGATCGCCCCCAAGGCGTCGTCGATATTGGCGAGGGGAAACTGGTGGGTGATGACGGGTCGGGGGTCGAACAGTCCCGTCGTCAAATAGCGGCGCATCTGATGCCACGTCTCGTACATTTTGCGGCCGATCACCCCGTACACCGTGATTCCCTTGAAGATGATCTCGGCCGCGAAGTCGACCGGGACCTGACCGTCAGGTATGCCGAGCAGCTGGACCCGGCCGCCCATCCGCACGGCGGCGAACGCCTGGTGCACGGCTGCGGGTACGCCCGACATCTCGCACACGACGTCGGCGCCCTCGCCCGCGGTCTCGGCGCGCACGGTGCGGACCACATCGTCGCGCGTGGCGTCGATGGTCACGTGCGCGCCCATGCGTCCCGCAAGCGCCAGGCGCGTGGCGTTCACGTCTGACGCGATCACCTTGGCGGCCCCGGCGGCGCGGGCGATGCCGACCGCGAAGCAGCCGATCGGGCCGCATCCCACCACGAAGACGGTGCTGCCCGGAATCTCCGCCGACAACACCGCGTGAAAGGCGTTGCCCATCGGGTCCATCACGGCGCCCACGGTCGTGGGAATGCCATCGAGCGGCAGCACGTTGGTGGCCGGCATGGCGATGTACTCGGCGAACGCGCCGTCGCGATCCACGCCGATGATGCGCGTGTTCTGGCAGATGTGGCCGTTGCCGGTGCGGCACTGCAGGCAGTGCCCGCACACGATGTGTCCCTCCGCCGTCACGAGCTGGCCGACCTTGAGCTCCGTGACCCCGTCGCCCACCCCGACGATCTCTCCGGCAAACTCGTGGCCGACGACCAGGGGCGGCCGGATGCGGCCCTCCGCCCACGCCGTCCAATCGGCGATGTGCAGGTCGGTGCCGCACACGCCGGCGTGCCGCACGGCAATGAGCACATCACTCCGGCCGGGGGACGGTTTCGGCACCGTCGCGACCTTCAGGCCGGGGGCCCGCTGCGCTTTGATGATCGCTTGCATGTGAAGATGGGAGCGGGGACGGAACCGGATCGAGAAACGGGGGCAGGGAACAGCGTCAGAATATGGCTCGGGTAAACCCGCCATCCACCTGCAGCACCGCACCGGTAATATAACTGGCGCGCTCGGACGCGAGGAACGCGACGGCGGACGCGAGCTCGTCCGCGCGGCCCATGCGTCCGAGCGGGATCCCCGCCACCAGCTCCCGCATCACATCGGCGGCAGTGCGTTGCTCCCCACGGGCGCGCGTTTCGGTGAGCGCGGTGATGCGCTCCGTGGCGATGAACCCCGGGCACACGACGTTCACCGTGATCCCCGCCTCGGCGACCTCGTCGGCCAGGGCCTTGGCAAAGCCGAGCACGCCCGCGCGGGCGGTCGTCGACAGGATCAGCCCGGGGAGCGGTTGCTTCGCGGCCACCGACGCGAGGCAGATGATCCGCCCCCACGCGAGCTTGCGCATCAGGGGGACCGCGGCGCGCGCCAGGTGCACCGTCGACAACAGGTTCAGCTCGATCGCGCGCTGAAACGCCTCCCCACTCTGGTGGCTGAACGGCGCCGCCGGAGGGCCGCCCGCGTTGCAGAACAGCACGTCGAGCCGCCCCAGTTCGTGATGCACCCGGGCCACCAGGCCTTCGGCTGCCGCCGGCACACCGACGTCCGCCGCGAACGGCAGGACGGTCTGCCCGGTCTCGGCAGCGAGCTGCTGCGCGGCGCGTGCGACCGAGTCCTCGTGGCGGCCGTTCACGCCGACGCGGGCGCCCTCCTGGGCCAGCGCTTTCGCGACGGCGCGCCCCAGCCCCTGCGTACTGCCGCACACGAGGGCCACGCGGCCAGCGAGACCGAGATCCATGCGGGGGCAATCTAGGGAGCCCGGCGGAGGCCGGTTAGGTCAGTCGGCCACGGCGACTGCGGCCGGCTCGAGTCGCACCGCGCAGCACTTGAGCTCCGCCATCTTCGCGTAAGGATCGAGCACCGGGTTCGTGAGCAGGTTCGCCGCCGCCTCGCGGAAATGGAACGGCACGAACACCTGACCGCGGGCGACGCGCTCCGACACGCGGCACGAGCTCACCATCGTGTTGCGGCGCGAGGTGAGCCGCACGGGATCGCCATCCGCCACGCCGAGCGCGGCGGCGTCGGCGGGGTGAATCTCGACGACCGGGGTCGGCTCGCGCTGGTCGAGGCCCGAGGCGCGCCGGGTCATGGTCCCGGTGTGCCAGTGGTACAGCTGCCGGCCGGTGTTCATGACGAAGGGATAGGCGTCGTCGGGCAGCTCGACGGGCGGCGCGTACTCGACCGGGACGAACGTCCCCTTGCCGTCCGCGGTCGGGAAGCGCACGTCGAACAGAAACGCCGTCCCCGAGGATTCCGGCGTGGGCACCGGATACTGGAGACCCGCGCCCTCCAGCCGGGCGTAGGTCACGCCGCGCCAGGACGGCGTCACGCGCGTGATCTCTGCCATGACATCCTCCGCCGTCGCGAAGGGAGTCGTAAGCCCCAGGCGGCGCGACAGCTCGATCAGGATGTCCAAGTCGCCGCGCGCCTCGCCCGGGCAGGCGACCGCTCGGTGGGCGACTTGGATGCGGCGCTCGGTGTTCACGAACGTGCCGGTCTTCTCCGCGAAGCTCGAACCGGGCAGGACGACGTCGGCATAGCGGGCGGTCTCGGTGAGAAACAGATCCTGCACGGCGAGGAACTCGAGCGCCTGGAACCAGTGCTCCGCGTGCGCGATATCGGGATCGGAGATGATGGGATTCTCCCCCATGATGTACATCCCACGGACCCCGCTTTCCTCCTTGACGATCTCGGTCACCATCAGCCCGTCCCGCAGCGACAAGGACTCTGGCGGCACGCCCCACGCCGCGGCGTACTCGGCGCGCACCTGCGGGTCCTTGACCGAGCGGTAGTCGGTGTACACGAACGGGATTGCGCCGACGTCGGACGCCCCCTGCACGTTGTTCTGGCCGCGGATCGGCATCATCGCCGCCCCCCAGCGGCCGATCATCCCGCAGGCGAGCATCAGGTTCAACAGCGAGGTGACGAGGTCCGTGCCGTTGGCGTGCTGGGTGAGGCCCATCGCCCACAGCGTGCTCGTGTTCGGCCCCCGCGCGTAGAGCTCCGCCGCCTGACGGATCTGGGCCGCCGGGACACCGGTGATCTTCGCCGCCACCTCTGGGGTCAACGGCGCCACCGAGGCGCGGAGCGCGGCGAAGTTGTGCATCCGCTCGTTCGTGAACTGGGGCTGGTGGAGGCCCTGGGCGATGATGTGATTGAGCATCGCGTTGAACAACGCCACGTCGGTGCCGGGCTGCATCTGCAGATGGACGTCGGCTCGAGCCGCGAGCTCGGTCTTGCGCGGATCGGCCACGATGAGCGTGGCGCCACGCTCGTGCGCGCGCTTGATCGCCGCGCCGAAGACGGGATGCGACTCCGTCGTGTTCGCACCGGCGATGAAGATGACGTCCGCCGCGTGCTCGACCTCGCGCATCGAGCCGGAGGCGGCCGAGGTGTTGAGGGCCCGCTGCATGGCCGCCACTGACGTCGAGTGGCACAGGCGGGTACAGTGGTCGATGTTATTGGTGCCGAGCGCGGCGCGGAACATCCGCATCATGAGGTAGTTCTCCTCGTTGCTGCACTTAGCCGAGGAGAAGCAGGCAAGCGCGTCGCCGCCCCGCGTGCGCTTGACGCGCGACAACTCCTGGGCGACGAGCTCCAGCGCTTCGTCCCACGTGGCGTCGCGGAACGGCTCGTACCACGCCTCGGGCGTCGCCACCCGGTCGCGGATGTCCAGGTCCACGCGCTCGAGGAGCGGCAGGTCGCGCACCGCCTTGCCCACCGAGCGCGGCGGCCCGGCGGGTTTCGCGCGCTGGCCCTCGCCGGCGATCGTTTGCCACGGGCCCGAGCGGCGCCCGGCGCCCGTCGGCCCGCGCCACTGCCACTGGCCGCCCTCCTTCGCCCACCCCTTACGGATCAGGGGCTTGAGGAGACGATCGTGGTGCTGGGGGAAGTCGTAGCCGAAGCGCCCTTTGACGCAGGTGGAACCCTGGTTCGGAGTGTCGCGCTCGATGTCGGGCGACGTGACGCGGACGACCGTGCCACGCGCGACGTGCAGATCCACCTGACAGCCCACCCCGCAGTAGGGGCACACCGAACCGACCGTACGCTCCGGGTGGCGGATCTGCTCCGGGGCGAACCGCTCCTGCGGCATCACTTCGAAGATCGCTCCCGTCGGACAGACCCGAACGCATTCACCGCACCAGGTGCACCCCGCTTTGTCCGGGTCCCCGTCGGCCCCGACGATGATCTCCGTGTGCTCGCCGCGTTGGGCGACATCGAGCACGCCGACCACCTGGATGTCCTCGCACGCCCGCACGCAGCGCGTGCACAGGATACAGGTGCTCATGTCGTGCCGGATCATCGGATCACCGGGACGCTCGTCGCCGTGACGCAGCGCGAGCTCGCGCTGGCCGAGCGGAGTGGGGACGACGCCGTACCGCGCCACGTAGCGCTCGAACTCGTTGCGCGGCGCGGCCCGGCCACCGTTGCGGAGATGGTCTCCCGGGTAACGCTCGAGCAGGAGTCGCAGCACCCCCTTGCGGTTCTCGACGGCCGCGTGGGATTCGGTCGTGACCACCATGCCCGCGGCGACCTTGGTGGCGCAGGCCGGCAGGAGCTTCGCCTGCCCCTCGACCGACACGAGGCAAATCCGGCAGTTGCCGACGACGGGCAGCTTGGGATACCAGCACAGGGTGGGGATGTCCACAATCCCAGCGGCCCGGGCGGCCTCGAGGATCGTCTGATCCGGGTCGGCGGCGAGTGAACGACCGTCGACGGTGAGGGTGACCATGGTCGTTAAAGCTTAGAGGCCGACGACGGCAGGGGCAACCGGCGCGCTCGCTAAGTGCCTGATGCGCGAGGCGGATACGTCCGGAAACGGAACGGGCCGGCGCGTTGGCCGGCCCGGGAGGTCAGTCGCGGTGCTCGGGCAGGTGGCGGTGCGTGTGGTCGCCCGCCTCGCCCTCATCCGCGAACCAACAGTAGGCCCAGATCTTCGCGGGGCGGAGGATCTTGCGGCCGGCCCGCAGGATGATGCCGATCGGCTCGTCGTCGTCGAGGACTAGCGGCAGGCTGGTCATTCCCCACGTTCCGGGCAGTAGACGCTCACCATCACAGGCAAGGTCGGTGCCGTCCGGCGGTGTCGCGGAATGTGGGGCGGGGCGCCGCCTGAGCTGGGCGGCGGAGGCTCGTGTCGCTAGTCTGACACGTTCAGGGCCGTGTCGAGTTGACGCTCCGGCTTCGTCGCTGTGAAACCGCTGCCCGCTTTGGCGCGGCGGCGGCGCACGATCTCCCAACCGTGATACTGCGCCTGCAGCGCCTCGGGTCCGAGCGGGATCACTTCGCTCGCGCTCGGGCTCGGCAGGACCACATGCACGCCCCCTGGTCGGGTGCGGGCCTTGAGCTCGGCGAGCAGGGCGCTGCGGGCCGGGGGGCGCACCGGGGCCAGTGCGGCGGGGTCGATCACGACCACGCTCGGCGCCACGTCGGGGCACCAGCCACCAAACGTGACGACCAGTGCCTGAAACCGGCCGGCCAGCTGCTCTGTCACGGCCCGGCTCTCCGCCCCCTCGATGGCGGCGAGATCCTGGTCGAGGAGCAGGACCTCGGCGTCGTGGGCGGCGATGAACAGCGCCGCTGGCAGCGCCGCGGCGCCGATCACGACGCCCAGGTCGCCGGGCTCGAGCCGGCGCACTGAGTTCACGAGCGCCCCGTCCGCCTCGAGGCCCCAGTGCGTCGGGGCGCGCTGCGCCGCTCGCAGTGCGCGGTGCCGCTGACGCCAGCGCGGAAACGCGGGTAGCCGCAGGCGGCGCACAATGATCCGGTCCACATGCTCGAGCAGCAGCACCTCGGTGAGCAGGTACTGCCCGGCCGCGGTCTGCTCCAGCTCGCGCACCGCTTCGTCACCGATCTCGAGCAGCGCGTCGCGCGCCAGCGCGTTCTTGTACTCCTCGATGCGCTGCAGCAGAAATTCGTGATACTCCTGCTTGAGCGAGCGCGGCGGCCGCCGCGCCGTCCGGGAGGGCGGCTCCCCCGACAGGCTCAGCATGGTTCCACGTGCACGGTGACCTCGTGGAGCTGCAGGTCGCGCTTCAGGCGCGCTTCCACCTGGTCGGCGATCGCGTGGGCAGCCTCCACGTCGGCGTGGCGGTCCACGGCGATGGTGACCTCGGCGTAGCGCAGATCGGACGGCCCCCGCGAGCGGATGCCGTAGGCGCTCTTCACGCCGGGTACCCGCTGGGCCGTGTTCTGAATGTCGCGGGTCGGGACGGCACGCTGATCGACCAGCACGGGCACGGTGCGCGCGAGGATGCGGTACGCCACGAGCATGATCACCACCGCCACCACGATGGCGCTGACCGGATCGATCCACCACCAGCCGTAGCGGGCGAGCAGCACCGCGACGAGCACCCCGACGCTGACGAACACGTCGACCCGGGTATGGGCGGCGTCGGCGATCAACAGCTCGCTCTTGAGCTCGACGCCGCGACGCTGCTCGTACCAGGCGATCAAGACGTTCCCGCCCAGAGTCAGAACGAGGAGCGCCAGCTGCATGTCGGTGATTTCTACCCGGCGCGCGCCGCCCGTGAGATGGTTCACCGCTCCCCGCACGAGCTCGAAGCAGCTGATCGACAGAAAGCCGACGATGGCGAGTGCCCCGAGGGTCTCGAATTTGCTGTGACCATAGGGGTGGTCTTCATCGGGCTCCTTCGCGGCTACCCGCACCACGGTCAGCGCGAGCACGTTGCTGAGCGCGTCCATCCCTGAGTCCACGGCGCTCCCGAGCACCGCGAGGGAGCCCGACGCGAGCGCCACGATGAGCTTGGCCGCCACGACCGCCAGGTTCGCGGCGAGCAGGCCGAGGAGCACTCGGCGAACGAGGGCGGACGCCGGCATGGGCAGGACTGCAAGGTTGTAAGGGACAGCGCTGTAGTCAACGGGTCCGGTCAATCCACGGCCCGCAACAGGGCGCCCTTCAGATAGCCGGTCTCGGGGACGTTCAAGAGCTCAGGGTGGTCGCGGCCGGCGCCGGCGAGGGTGAGCAGCTGGAGCCGGCGGCCCGAATCCCGGGCCGCGGCGGCGAGCATGTCGAGGAAGGCCGCGCGCGGCACGTGGTAGGAGCAGGAGCAGGTGAAGAGCACGCCCCCGGCCGTGAGCAGGCGCATGGCGCGCAGGTTGATCTCCTTGTAGCCGGCCAAGGCGCGGACCACGCTCTGTTTGGACTTGGCGAACGCCGGGGGGTCGAGCACCACCGTGTCGAACCGCTCATCACGACGCTCGAGCTCGCGCAGCAGATCGAACGCGTTCGCCTCGCGCCAGGTGATGTTGTGGAGGTCGTTCAGGGCGGCGTTCTCGCGCCCCCGGGCGAGCGCTTCCGCGCTCGAGTCCACCGCCAGGACCTCGGCCGCGTGGCGCGCCACGTGGAGCGCGAACGACCCGTGGTAGGTGAAGAGGTCGAGCGCCCGGCCGGCGCCCGCGTGCGCGGCCACGAGCACGCGGTTCTCACGCTGATCGAGGAAGGCGCCCGTCTTCTGCCCCCGCTGCGGCGCGGCGAGGTAGCGGATCCCGTGCTCCTCGACGGGGACGGCGTCGGGGACGCTGCCGAGTGCCGCGACGACCTCGAGCGGCAGCCCTTCGTGGCGCCGGATCGCCGAGTCGTTGCGTAACAGGATTGCCTCGGGCGCCAGCGCGGCGCCGATCCCCGCCACCACCGCGTCGCGCGCTGCTTCGAGCCCCGCCGAGAGCAGCTGGGCGACGACGTAGGGGCCGTAGCGGTCCACCACGAGCGACGGGAGGCCGTCGCCCTCGGCGTGCACCACTCGATACGCAGTGGCGGCGAGCGCACCGCGCCGGGCGGCCGCCGCGGTGATGCGCGCTCCCCACCAGCCCGCGTCGAGCGGCTCGGCACCGCGCGTGAGCAGCCGCAGCCGGATCTCGGAGTGCGGGGAATAGAGGGCCTGCCCGAGATGGCGGCCGCGTCGGTCGGTCACGGGAACGATGCCGGGCCGCTCGCGCGGCTCGTCGTAGATGTCGGTGCGGTAGATCCAGGGGTGCCCGGCCTGCCAGCGCGCCGCGCCTTTGGCGGACACGACGACCGCTCGCGCCGCCGCGGCCAGGCCGCGCTCGCCCAGGAGCGGCCGTCCCGCGCCGCTCGTCATGTCCGGCGGTCCGGGCGCAGCCGGGCCGCCCCGCGCAAGTACATATGTTTGAGGTCGCGCTGCGGCTTGGCGGTGTAAAAGTGGAGCAGCAGGCGGATGCAGCGCGGCAGTCCGTCGGGCACCGCGACCTCGGCCGCGCCGAGCAGCGGCACGTCCGTCCAGCCGAGCAGGCGGGCCGCGCGGGCCGGGTACTCGGCGGTCAGATCTGGGGAGGACGTGAAGATCGCGCTCTCGACCTCCTCGGGTCGGAAGCCGTTCGCGTCCTGCAGGGCGCGCAACAGCTCCGCCGTTGCGTCGAGGATCGCTTCGCGGGTGTTGGCCGCCGCGGTGGTGGCACCGCGCAGCCCACGCAAGGTCTTGCTCATGGCGCTCGCCGATCAGTTGCGCTTGATGGTGGTCACGGACGCCGCTCTCCTCAAGGGGCGGGATCCCGTGGAGGCGTGCCGCCAGGCCGTGAGCGGCGGCGCGACCATGATCGAGATCCGCCTGAAGGACGCGGCGCCGCGCGAGCTCCTGGCGCTGACCCGCGTCCTGGTGGGCGCGCTCGCTGTGCCCGTGATCGTCAACGACCGGGTCGACGTGGCGCTCGCCGCCGGCGCCGCCGGCGCCCACCTCGGCCAGGAGGACCCGCCGCTCCCGCGGCTCCGCCCCCACGTGCCGCCCGGGTTCCTACTCGGCATCTCCGTCGGCACGCCGTCGGAGGCGGAGCGGACCGGCGATTGGCCGGCCGACTACTGGAGCGTGGGCCCGTGCTTTGCGACCGCGCACAAAGCGGACGCGGGTCGAGCGCTCGGGCCCGAAGGGTTCGCTCGCCTCGCGCGGCTGGCACCGCCCGGGACACCCGTGATCGGAGTCGGCGGCATCACGGCCGCTAACGCGGGGGCCGTGCGGCGAGCGGGCGCGGCGGGGATCGCGGTGATCGGCGCCGTTTGGGACGCTAGCGACCCTGCCGCGGCGGCGCGCGCGCTGCGCGCCGCAGTTGCTTGACCCGCGCGATCGCGGCCTCGTGCTCGGCGAACGTGGCGGAAAAAATGTGCTTGCCGTCAGGCTGCGCCACGAAATACAGGAAGGGCACGTCAGCTGGGTAGAGCGCCGCCACGAGGCTCGCCCGGCCCGGCTGGCCGATTGGACCGGGTGGCAGGCCGGCGCGCAGGTAGGTGTTGTAGGCGGAGCGGATCGCGAGGTTCCTGTCCCACACGCGCCGCAACCGCCGCCCGTAGGCGTAGCTCACCGTGGGGTCCGCCTCGAGCCGCATGCCCCGCGCCAGCCGGTTGCGGTACACGGCCGCAATGAAGGGCCGGTCTGGATCGTAGCGCGCTTCCGCCTCGACGATGGACGCGAGCGTGACGAGCTGATGACGCGATAGCGCCAGGGAATCGAGCCGCGCCTGCCATTCGGGGCTCCATTGCTCGACGAACTGGTGCGTCATCACCTGGACCAGCTCGCGCGCATCGATGTGAAGCGGCAAGAGATACGTGGTAGGGAACAGATACCCCTCGGCGCTCGTCGCGCCTTGCGGCAGGCTGAGACCAGCGAGCAGGGCTCGATCCTCGGCCGCGGCCACGAACGAGTCGCGCGCGATAGCGAGCTCCGTGTGGGCGAGCTCGGCGACCTCGCTGAGTCGCAGACCTTCGCGGACGGTGAAGCGCCGCTCGACGCCCCGGCCGCGCTCGAGCGCCGCTACGAGGTCCGACCAGGACTCGTCCCGCCGCAGCAGATAGACCCCGCTCTTGAGGGCCCCGCCGAGACCCCGGAGCCGGGCATAGACCCGGAACAGCCGCGCGTGCCCGATCACGTGCTGCGCCGCCAGCGAGTCGATCGCCGCATCGAGCGTCGCCCCGGGGGGCACCGTCACCGTGACGCGCGGGCCGCCAGCGGAGCCGCATGCGGCGAGGGCGACGGCCCAGGCAGCCCCGAGGACGCGGCGGCGGCCCCGCCCGCCCCGTGTCCCGCTCGAGCGGGGCCTCATAGGGCCGTCCCCCGCCGGGCATCGAGGTAATGCTGCAGCAGCAGCGTCGCGGCGAGGGCATCCACGTCGCCCTTGCGGCCCTTGGTGGTTCCGCCCATCTGGCGTACGGCCCCGAGCGCGCGCGCGGTGCTAAACCGCTCGTCCCAGAGCTCGACCGGCTTCCCCGAGCGCTGCGCGATCGTGCTGGCCAGCGCGCGGGCCGCGCCGGCGGCGTCGCCCTCGACCCCCGCGGCGTCCAGCGGTAGGCCGACGACCACGCCGGTCACGGCATGGCGGTCCAGCAGGGTGAGGAATTCGCGCATGGGAAAGCGCTTCCCGGTGCGGCGGGTGAGGGTCGTCAGGGGCTGTGCGAGCGTCTGCGTCTCGTCGGACAGGGCGAGACCGATGCGACGCTCACCCCAGTCGACCCCGAGCAGCCGTCCCGTCACCCCTGCGCCATCGTGGCGAAGAATTCCGTGTTGGTCTTGGTCCGCTTGAGCCGCTCGAGCAGGAACTCGATCGCCTCGACCGGCGGCATATCGGCGAGAAAGTTACGGAGCAGGTACACCTTGTTGAGCTCTTCCTTGTTCAAGAGCAGCTCTTCCTTGCGCGTGCTGGAGCGCTGCACGTCGATCGCGGGGAACGTGCGCCGCTCGGCGATGCGGCGGTCGAGAATGACCTCCATGTTGCCCGTGCCCTTGAACTCTTCGAAGATCACTTCGTCCATGCGCGAGCCGGTGTCGATCAGCGCGGTGGCGAGGATGGTGAGCGAGCCGCCGCCCTCGATGTTGCGCGCGGCACCGAAGAAGCGCTTGGGCTTCTGGAGCGCATTCGCGTCCACGCCGCCGGAGAGGATCTTGCCCGAATGCGGCACGACGACGTTGTGCGCGCGGCCGAGTCGCGTGATCGAGTCGAGCAGGATCACGACGTCCTTGCCGTGCTCCACCAGGCGCTTGGCCTTCTCGATCACCATGTCGGCGACCTGCACGTGGCGGTCAGCCGGCTCATCGAACGTGGAGGACACGACCTCGACCGTCGTGCCCTTGACGTTCTCCTCCATGTCGGTCACCTCTTCGGGCCGTTCGTCGATCAAGAGCACGATGAGATAGATCTCGGGGTGATTCTCGATGACCGAATTGGCGAGCTTCTGCATGAGGATCGTCTTACCGGCCTTGGGCGGCGAGACGATGAGGCCGCGCTGACCCTTACCGATCGGGCACAGGATGTCCATCACCCGCATCGAGAGGTCGCCGTCCTTGCGTTCGAGCCGAATCCGCTCCTCGGGGTAGCGCGGCCGCAGGTTGTCGAACGCGACCCGGTGCTTCGCCTTCTCTGGCTCCTCGCCGTTAACGGTCTCGACCTTGAGCAGCGCGAGGTAGCGCTCCCCTTCCTTGGGGGGGCGCACTTGCCCCATGATCGTGTCGCCGGTCCGCAGATCGAAGCGCTTGATTTGGCTCGGCGAGACATAGATGTCGTCGGGGCCGTACAGGTAGTTCCAGTCGGGGCTGCGCAGGAACCCGTAGCCTTCGGGCAGGATTTCGAGGACGCCCTCGCCCCGCAGGACCGTGTCCGAGTCGAGGAGCGACTGCTCGATGCGAAAGATGAGATCCTGCTTGCGGAGCCCTGAGTAGTTGGTGATGTTCAGGGTCTCGGCCATCGCGTGCAGTTCCGCGACGGATTTTCTCTTCAGTTCAGCGATATCCACGTGGGCCTTGCTCCGGTGCTCTACGACGGGGGAAACCCCGAGGTGGGGGAGTGAGCGTAGTGAAAAGGGAATCTGGGAGTTCGAAGGAGTGCGACGGTGCTATAGTAGGGTACGCCGCACCCCCAGTCAAGAGCAAGCCGTGAGCCTCAGCGAGTTCTTCCTGGCGTGGCGGACGACCTCCCTGCCGGACCGCGAAGTCATTGATGGTCTTGTACATCCGCTGCACATCGGCCCCTCGGCCGCGCTGACCGCGGCGCTCGCGCACTGGCCCGGGACTTACTACTGGGCGCGCGAGCCCGACGGGCGCCATCTCGTTCTGACCCGCCCGCTCGCGCACCGGCGCGCGCGCTGGGCCCTGCACGTCCTCCTGCTGCTGGCGACGCTGTTCACCACGACCTTCGTCGGGGCCGTGTTCAGAGGCACGCTGCCGCTCGACCCAAACCCGTTGGCGCTCCTCCTGGGGACGTATGCCTTGCCGACGCACTTCCTGCGTGCGTGGGCGACGGGGCTCACGTTTTCGCTGCCCCTCGTGGCCGTGCTGCTGTGTCACGAGCTGGGCCACTATCTGACGGCCCGGCACTATCAACTCGACGTCTCGCCGCCCTACTTCATCCCCTTTCCCTTCCTCCCGTGGTCGATCGGGACGATGGGCGCCTTCATTCGGTTGCGCACGATCGTGTCGGACCGGCGCCAGTTGTTGGACGTGGGGATCGCCGGCCCACTCGCCGGCCTCGCGATCGCGCTCCCGGCGCTGTGGATCGGCCTGCGGCTGAGCGATCCGCTTCCGGGCTTCGACCAGACCGGGATGCTGTTGGGCATCGGGCTCGATAAAGTGCCGCTCGGCGACTCGCTCGTCACGCTGGCCCTGCGCCATCTCGTGCACGGCAGCGCGCCGGCCATCCTGCTGCACCCGGTCGCCGTCGCCGGCTGGTTCGGTTTGTTCGTCACCATGCTCAACCTGCTCCCCGTGTTCCAGCTCGACGGCGGGCACATCCTGTATGCCACCCTGCCGCGCCGGCACCAGCGCATCGCGCTCGCCTTCTGGATCCTGATCGTGTTGCTCGGCTGGTTCTGGCGTGGCTGGCTCCTGTGGGGATTGCTCGTCCTGCTCTTGTCGCGCGGCCGCCTCGGGCACCCCCCGGTGCTCGACACGCACCGGCCGCTGCCCGAGTCGCGTCGCATGCTCGCGTGGGTGGCCCTCGGGCTGTTCGTCAGTACGTTCGTGCCGGTGCCCTTCCGTATGTGAGGGGACCCGATGAGCGGCTCCCGCGCGCCGCGCGCCCGAGGGCCGGCTCGGCGGCGCGCTATTGCATAAGTGCAGGCACGTTTTATCTTTGCACAAACCAGCCCAGGGCACCGCATGCCCGCACAGCCGGCACGCTACAACGCATCAGACTCGAGCGAAGCGGTCGTCCACGACCTTCCCCCCATTCGATTCGACGGACAACTCATCCCCATTCGCCTCCAGGTACGCCGCACCGACGACGCCATCTGGCGCGGTCGGGTGTTATTCGGAGCCGCGGATACCGAGCTGGAGCGTGCCACCGCCGAAATCTTCTGTGCCACATCGGAACCGGACCTGTGGCAGTCGGTCCGGGATCTGCGCGACCACCATCTGCGCGACCTGTATCGTTCCCTGCTCTGATGGCCGACTGGGCGGACCCGATCAGGAAGCTGCGGCACGATCTCTCGAATCCGCTGGCAGCCGTCCTTGCTGAGACCCAGCTGCTCTTGCTGAGCGAGGACAAGTACGATGCCGAGACGGTGGGGAGTCTGCGGCAGATCGAGACCCTGGCGCGCAAGATGCGGGACATCCTCGAAGCCTTGGACCGGTGAGCCGGCGTCACCGGCCACGCTTTTCTCCGCCGGCGTGCTGGTGGTGGGAGTGGGGGCATCGTCGACTGCCGCGGAACTACCGCTGGCTCCACTGGCCACCCGCCCGCCGTCGCTTCCCCCGCTGAGGCGCCTTCCTGGCCAGCTACGAGCTGCGGCCGCTCACGACGGGGGAAATCCTCGACGGTGCGCTCACGCTGCTGCGCCGGCATTTTCGTCTCCTCATCGCGATCGCCGTTGTGTGCGAGGGCCTGCCGACGAGCCTCGATATCTACGTCGACCTGGCGCACGGCGGCCGAGCGAACGCCGGGCTCGGCACGCTCAGCCGGTTGCTGGGCCTGTTCGGCACCGTGCTCGTGCGCGGCGCGACGATTTGGGTCGTGTCCGAGGCGTACCTGGGCCGGACGCCGCGGCTGGGGCCGGCGCTGCGCTTCACCGGCGCGCGGATGGGTCAGCTGTTCGGGGCGAGCGTCGCCGCCGGATTCATGACGGTCATGGCGGCGCTCGCGCTCGTCATCCCGGGGATCGTCGTGGCCTGCGGCTATGCGGTCGTCACCGAAGTGGCCGCGCTCGAGCGGTCCAGCGGCGCCCTGCGGCGCTCCTGGGATCTGACCCGGGGATTTCGCTGGAAGGCGCTCGGCCTCTGGGTGATCGCGCTCGCCCTGGTCGCCGGTCTGGTGATCGGCGCCGCGTTCCTCGCCGCAATGGTCGAGGCGCTCTTCGGCAAGGGCGAAACGCTCAGCACGGTTGTCGTCGCCCTCGTGTCGCTGCTCGTCTATCCCCTGCTGTCGTGCGTGTTCACCCTGTTCTACTACGACCTGCGCGTCCGCAAGGAGGGCTTCGATCTCGAGATGCTCAGCCAGCAGCTCGGGGCCGCGGCTCGCGCGTAGCTAGGGCAGGCCGCGCGCGACGCGCCGCACATAGGCCCAACCGCTCCCGAAATAGGCGCCTAGCAACACCAGCGACAGTGCGCTGACCGCGTACTTGAGCGCGGCCGGTGCGTCGCTGGCGGATAACAGCCCTTCGATCGTGCCGGCCACGGCGAGCAGCGTGACCACCGCGCCGATCATGCGGGCCGCGATCCGCCCCTCGAGCACGAGGGCGTCGCGCCGGGTGCGGTCGCCGGGGACGATGAGCGCGCCGGCGATGCGGAACGCGGCGCCGCCGGCGATGAAAATCGCGGTCAGCTCCAAGAAGCCGTGCCCCGCCACAAAGCGACCGAGATAACCTCCCGCATGGTAGTTGACGAACAGGCCGAATCCAGCGCCTAGGCTGAGGCCGTTCGTGACCAGCACCCAGACCGTCGGCAGCCCGAGCAGGATCCCGCCGACGAACGCCCAGAACGCGATCCGCACGTTGTTGCTGATGATCGCCGACGCGATGACGGGCAGGTCCTCCTCGCGGGATTCGGCGTAGCCGAGCCCCTGCGCCTGACGCTCGGCGGCCTGCTCCGCCCGGCTCACCATGACGGGAGGCACGAGCTCGTCGCTCCGCTCGGGCTGGGTGCGGACGATGCCGTACGCGATCGCGGCCGGCACGGCAAACAGCAGCGCCGCCGCCCCGACGTAGCCCCAGGACTGCGCCACGGCCGCCGGGAAGTCGCGCACGAGGTAGCGAAACACGGGGGCGCGCCGCCGGCCCCGCGCGCGGTATAACGCGTTGTGCCCGGCGCTGACGACGCGCTCCAGATACTCGATCACTTGCGGACCGACGCCGTAGGTGTGCGCGCGCGCGAGATCGGCCGCCACTTCCCGGTAGCGCGCGGCGAATTCCGGGATCTCCGACGAGACGAGCCCGGCGACGCCGGAGCGCTCGATGCGGCTGGCGAGATCGTAGAACCGCTCCCACGCCTCCCGTTTGCGCTCGACGAAGCGCTCTGCGGTGACGGTGGTCCGACCCACCGTGCCGGCCCGGGCCCGCGTGGCAAACCGGCTGCGGCGCTTGCGTCGCTCGTCAGCGTGGAGCGCCGTGAGGTAGGCATCCGGGTCTGCCACGTGTCGCGGCGCGTGCTCCTGGAAACGGCGCGCCAGGTCCGTCGCGAGCCGCGTCTGAATGATCGGGTCGAGCTCGTGAGCGCGGGCGAGAAACTGATCGAGCAGCCGGAATTCATCGTCCGACAAGGCCGGGGGACCGGCGTCGAACGGCTCGTCGGGCGGCGCCGGCGCCGGCCCGAGCCGCCATTCGGTCGGGCGGTCGCGCACCACGATCGTACCGGCCGCGAGGTCCCCCAAGCGCTGGTTGCGCCCGTGCAGGAAGATCATCACCAGGCCGGGCAGGAAGGGACACAGCGGGAAGTAGCAATCGATCAGCCGCAGCAGGTTGCGAATCACCGCAGCCGTGGGCGTCACGGAGTGACCGGTCTCCATCACCACGCGGATCCCGACGGCCTGCTTGCCCGGCGTGCGGCCGCCGTTCAGGGCTTCGAACAGGACGAAGTAGGCCAGCACGCCGAAGGTAAAGAGGAGGATGACGACGGCGGCTACCCAGCCGGTGAGGCGCTCGCCGGCGCCGCGCCCGCTACTGAGGATAAGGATCCACGCCAGGAACACCAACCCCAGCGTTCCCAGTGCCGTGTCGACCAGCGCCGCCGCCGTGCGCGACCCGACGCCGGCGAGTTCGAGGTGCACGGCCACGTGCTCGGGGGTTTCGATCCCGAGCTGTTGCCGCAGGCTCGCCGTGGGTGCGGGGCGGTCTCGCGCGGGACCGGTCACTCTAACATCTTATCGCAACACCGCTACCGGAGCGAGGTGGGAACGATGGCCGATATCCGACCGATGAATTTCGGGGAGCTGCTGGACGCCTCCCTCACGATCTACCGACGCCATTTCGGGTTGTTCCTGAAGCTCGCCATCGCCACGCTGTCGCTGCCGGTGTGTCTGGCGGTGTACTTCGGTGCGTTGTTCCTCGCGAGCTTCACCCCCCAGGCGCCGAACGTATCCTCGCTGCTCGCGCTCGTGCCCGTGGGGATACTGTATTACCTCGCGGCCCTGGTGCTCACGGCGGGGACGGTTCGCATCATCTCCGAGTCCTACCTCGGCCGCTCGCCAGCCCTGGGGGACGCGCTCGCGCTCGGGCTGTCGAAGCTCGGAGCGCTCGTGGGCGTGGGCCTGGGGAAGGGGATCGTGCTGTTCCTGACCGTGATCGCGGCGACCGTGTTGACGGGGCTGCTCGCAGCGCTCGCCAGGGGAAGTGGCGCCGCCGCGCTCGTGATCGGTGTCGGGGTGGTCGGAGGGACGTGGTTCGCGGCGTTCGTGCTCTGCGGTTATAGCCTGACCACGCCCGTGGTGGTGCTCGAGCCGCTGCGCAGCGCGTTCGATGCCTTCGGCCGGTCGTGGGAACTGACCCGGGGCTTCAAGCGCAAAGTGCTGAACCTCACGCTGCTCACGTTGCTGATGACCAATACCGTCCCGTCCATCGTGTTCCGCGGCCTCGGCGCGGCGTTCTCGCGGGCGGCCCCGCCGGTCGGCCTTGCGCTGACGGCCGTCTCCTACATCGTGCCGCTGCTCCTGACGCCCGTGTTCTCGGCGGTCATCACCCTGATGTACTACGACTTCCGGGTGCGCCGCGAGGCGTTCGATCTGCAGATGTTGAGCCACGAGCTGGGGATCACCTGACGGTGACGCTCGGGGCGGCCGTTCAGGGTGTGCCGCCCGACTCGTTGCGGGGTGCCGTCGCCGAGGTGTTTGCGCGCCCCGAGTACCGCTGGACCACTGGTCGCGGCCTGCTCGAATGGCTGGCCCAGCTCGTCGGCCGCCTGCTGGACGCACTGACGCACCTGCAACGGGGCCACCCGGCCGCGTTTCAGCTGCTACTCGTCGCGCTTAGCGCGGCCCTGGTGGCGCTGCTCGCGCACATGGCGTACGTCGTGTGGCGCATCACGCGGCCGACGGCACGGACCCCGGCCGTGGTGGCGGCCGCGGCCCGGCCGCCCGATCAGGCGGGCGCCCACCGCGCCCGCGCCGAACAGCTGGCGCGGGAGGGCCGCTACGCGGAAGCGCTGGCCCATCGCTTTGTCGCGATCGTGCTCGACCTCGATGACCGCCAGGCGCTCGACTTCCGCCCCTCCAAGACGCCGGCGGAATACGTCGACGAGGCCCGCCTCGACGCGTCGGGCCGAGCATCCCTCGCTAACCTGGTCGGCCAGCTGTACCGCCACCTGTTCGGTGGGCTCCCGTGTGACGAACGGGCCTATCGCGCCTTCGCGACGCAGGCGGACCTGGTGTTCGAGCATGTCGCGCCGACTTGAAATCGCGCTGCTCGCGCTCTTGACGCTGGCGGTCGCGCTCGCCGTCTGGGCCGGGAGCCGCCGCGCCGGCACGGCGTCGAGCTTCGATTTCCGGCCCTCAACGCTGTTGCGCGGGCCGGAGGGGAGCGGCGGCCTCTACGACGTGCTGGTGCGGTTGCGGATCCCGCTCGCGCGCCGCCGCGCGCCGCTGTTCGACTTGGCTCACGAGCGGCGCCGCCCACCCGCCGTACTCGTCGTGCTCGATCCCTTCATGCACCTCGAGGCGGCGGAGCTTGGACAGGTGGTGCGGTTCGTTCGGGCGGGAGGGACGGTCGTGGCGGCGGGCTCGGGGGGCGGCATCACCCGCTGCGCCGGGTGGGTCGCGGCCAACGCCGCGCGGTTCGTGGCGAGCGATAGTTTCCCCGTGCAGTCACCTGCGGCCGGGCTCGCGCTCCCCGCAGTCGCGGACTACCTGAAGCCGCCCGGCGTGGCGCCCGAGGCGGTCGGTCGGTTGCGCGGCGGCGCCATCGAGGAGACCGAGTGTGACCGCCTCGCCCCCACGGGGCGCGATACGCTGCTCCGCCTGCTCGATGGGCGACCTGCTGCCGTGCGACTCCGTTACGCGGGCGGTGGCGCGGTCACGCTCGTCGCCGACGTCGGCTACTTCCGCAACCGCACCTGGCGCGCCACCCAAGTTCCCCAATTCGTCGCCCCGCTGCTCCTGCCGGCCCGGCCGGGCCGGGTCGTGTGGGACGAGTATCATCAGGGCTTTGGTCGGGAGCGCTCGCTGAGCGGGGTCCTCGCGGGCTGGCTGTCGGGGACGCCCGGCGGGTGGGCGCTGCTGCAGCTTGGTGCGGTGATGATCCTGGCGTTGGCTGGCGCCGGCGTGCGATTCGGCCCTGCGCGGTCGGTGATCGAGCGGCGCCGCCGCTCGCCGCTCGAGCATCTCGAGGCGCTCGCGGCCGGTCTCGAGGGCGCGGCTGACGTCGATACGGCCGTCGCGCTGATGGTCTCCGGCCTGCGCCGCCGGCTGGGCCGCGCGGGCGTCATGCGCCCCGACGAGCAGCGCTCCTGGTTGACGGCGCTCGAGCTTGCGCTGCCCACGACTGCCGGTCGCGACGCCGTGCGGCGCCTGCAGCGCATCATCAACCAACCCGGCGGCCCCGAGCGCGCGCTCGCGGCTGCGCAAGCCGTGGAGGACGTGTGGCAGGAGCTACGCCCGCTGGTGACGCGCGCCGCATCGTAGCGGCGCTGCAACAGGTGGTCCTCGGCCAGCAGGCCGCGACGCGGGAGGCACTGGTGTGCCTGCTGGCGCGCGGGCATGTGCTGCTCGAAGGCGTACCGGGGACCGCGAAGACGCTGCTCGTGCGCACCCTGGCGCTCGTGCTCGACGTGAAGTTTCAGCGCATCCAGTTCACCCCCGACCTGATGCCGGCCGACATCACGGGGGTCACCCTGCTCACCGGGACCCATGAGTTCACCTTCCGGCCCGGACCCATCTTCGCCGACTTAGTGCTCGCCGATGAGATCAATCGGGCACCCGCGAAGACGCAGGCCGCGCTGCTCGAGGCGATGCAGGAGCGCACGGTCACCGTGGACGGGGTGGGCCATCCGTTGTCGGCCGTGTTCACGGTGTTCGCCACCCAGAACCCGGTGGAGTTCGAGGGGACCTATCCCCTCCCCGAAGCGGAACTCGATCGCTTTATGGCGAAAGTGCTCGTGGGCTATCCCGATCCGCAACACGAACAGGAGATCCTGGCGCGCGTGGCCCACGGCTTCGAGGCGGACCGGCCCGCGACCTACGGCGTCGCCCGCGTGATGGGCGGAACCGACCTCGAGTCGCTACGCCAGGACGTCGACGCGGTGCGTGTGGAGCCGCAGATCGCGGCCTACATCACGGCGATCGTCCGCGGCACGCGGGAGGCGGCGTCGCTGACGCTGGGAGCGAGCCCGCGGGCCGGCGTGTCGCTGCTCAAGGCCGCCCGTGCCGCGGCGCTGCTCGACGACCGCGACTATGTGATCCCCGACGACGTGAAGCAGCTCGCGCCGGCCGTACTGCGGCACCGCGTGAGCGTGGCGCCGGAGCTCGAGCTCGAGGGCGTGACGCCCGACGCCGCGCTCAAGTCGATCCTCGATCGCACCGAGGTGCCGACCGCGTGAGCGTGGTCGAATGGGTGCTGTATGGCGCGGGCGCCCTGGGATTGTGGGCCGTGTGGTATCTGGTCGGATCGGGTGCCGGGGTGCTGTGGACGCGGCGCGGCCTGTGGGTGGGCGCGGCGCTGGCGGGGTGGGGGCTCTTGGGCCTGTGGGTCCCCTGGGCGCTCACTGCCCTGCTGCTGGCGGACCTGGTGCTCGTCGTGCTCGTGTGGGTCGATGCCGCGCTGGCGGCGCGGCCCGGCGCGGGCGCGCTCAGCGTAATCCGCGACGCGCCACCCGCTTTCTCCGTCGGCCGCACGGGGGAAGTCGGCTATCGCTGGGTCAACGACACGCGCCGACGAGCGCGGCTGCGGGTGCGCGAGGTGCGGCCCGACCTGCTCGGGGGCGTACAAGCGCCGCGCGGGATCACGGTCCCCGCGCGTGGTGAGCGGCGCGAGGTGGTCCCGGTCGTGCCGGCGCATCGCGGTCGCGACACAGGGGGGATCGGCGCGTTCGTGATCGACTCGATCGGTCCCCTCGGCCTGGGGCGCCGGCGCGCGAGCCTGTCGCTGCCCTGGGACGCCGCGGTGTACCCGCCGCTCGTGACGGTCCGGATGCGAGCGTCGCTCGCGCGGGCCCAGCGCCGCCGCGAGCAGGGGATGGCCCCGCAGCGCCAGCTGGGCGAGGGGCGGCTGTTCGAGTCGCTGCGCGAGTGGGTGCCGGGCGACGATCTGCGACACATCGACTGGAAGGCGACGGCGAAGCGCGGCAAGGTGATCGCCCGGCAATACGAGGCCGAGCGGCGCCAGCACGTCCTCCTCGTGCTCGACACGGGGCGGTTGCTCACGGCCGAGATCGCCGGCGTGTCGCGACTCGACTACGTCGTGCGAGCCGCGCTCGAGCTGGCCTATGCCGCGACGCAGCACGACGACAACGTCGGCGTGATGACGTTCGCCGACGGCGTGCGCCATTTCGTCGCGCCGCAGCGCGGCCGGCTGGCGCTGAAGCGGGTGCTCGACGTGCTCGCGGTGGTCGAGCCGACGCTCGTCGAGCCGGACTACCCGGGCGCGTTTCGCTACCTCGCGGCGCGCAATCGCAAACGCGCCCTCACCGTGCTCTTCACCGACGTGATCGACCGGTTCGCGTCGGACGCGCTCGTCGCGAACGTCGCGTCGCTCCGCCCGCGCCACCTCCCGCTCGCCGTCACCCTGCGCAATCCCGAGCTCGACCAGGTGGCGGCGCTGCGGCCCGCCACCGCGCACGACGCCTTCCGCAAGGCGGCGGCCGACGAGCTGCTGCGCGCGCGCGAGGAGGCGCTGGGGCACATGCGGCGCGCCGGCGTACTCGTGCTCGACGTGCCGCCGGAACGCGCGGCCCAGGCCGTCGTCGCTCAGTATCTGGAGTTGAAGCGCCGCGGGCGATTGTGACGCCGCGTATGGCGGCGGCGGCAGGCGTTTCGTATCTTAGCCTAGTCCTATGTCACACATAGTGTTGCGCCGCCCTGCGGCACGCGTCGCCGTCGCCGCGTGCCTTGCCGGGTTGGCGGGGCTCACGTGTTTGAACCCCACCGACCGCTCGAGTGAGGTGTATGTCACGCTCGGCGCGATCGATCCGCTGCTGCGGAGCGACTCGCTCGTGCTGCAGGGCACCCAGGCCATGCTCATCGCCCATGCCTGGCAACGCCTGCCCCCACGGGACTCGCTTGAGCTCCCGAACGTCGAGTTCAAGTGGGTCCCCGGTAACGCCACCATAGCGACGGTGCAGGCACAGGGCGGCGGCGCCGCCCGCCTGACGGGCATTGCACCGGGCCGGACCACGATCACCGTGGCGGCCATCCCCTACGAAAGCAGCAAGCCGGCCACGTTCCCGCTGCGGGTTTCCACCCCGTTCGCGATCGATAGCGTCAGAGCGGACACGGCGAGCTACAGCGCGGTGGCGACGTTCAACGGCGACCCGACCCACCATACGGTCAAGTACGGTCAGCTACTTACGTTCTACGGCGTGGGGACGCGGGGGATCTTCTTCGCGTCGCTCGGGGGCAACACCGCCCTTCTCGCCGACACGTTCTCGTTCAAGGGGGTGCCGGAGGGCCTCGGGCAGATGTCGTTCTGGGTGCCGCATCCGGCGCAGACCGGTACCGCGGTGGCGCTCGCGCTCGGGGGCAACGTATTCGACACGACCGTGATTCAGGTGCGGCATCGGGACATCTATAAGGTGAGCCTGCCGCGCGACACGGCTCCCCGCGCCGTAAGCCTCGATGTCCCGGGGCCGATTCCTCAGTACCCGGGGCTGCTCTTCTACAATCCCGCCTTGGCGTACGAGGACCTGCTGCGCCCGGACACTATCGGCGCTGACTGGTTTCGGCTGACCCGTGCTGATACGACCGCGCCGATCACGCTCGTCCTGGGGACGACCGACGTGGCGAACCTGACCCACGTCGTGCTGAGCGATTCGATCGTGTACCAGGCGGGCACGAAGTCCTACAGCGTCGGCGCATCGGCGTGGACGATCGGGCCGCGGGAGTATGACTGCCGGGGCCGGAAATTCCTTCCGGTGCAGGCCCCTCCGGATTCCATCATCATCGCCCTGCGAACCATCCCGCGGGGGTTACATCTGCTATCGCCGTACGCGATCCCTGGCAGTTACGGGCTCGCCATTTTGAATGGCTATGTGCACGACCCGAAGATGGTGCCTGATCGGTTCACCGGGAACAACACCTGCACCATGGCCGACCTGAACTTCGCCGTTCCGGCACTCAACATCAGCGTCGCGTCCGGGCTCGGCTTTCGGGACAGCACGTTGACGCTCGACAACCCGCAGGCCGTCGATTGGTACCGCTTTCACGTCACGAACGGCCTGTTGCAGTCGGTCCAGATCCAGGCGCGTCCGATCCCGTTCACCGCCGGCTTGGATTCGTCCGCCATCGACCTGTACGTGCTGACGACGGACACGCTCGGCATGCTGGGCAAGGCCGCTGCAACGGTTCCCGGGGCCCGGGATAGCCTCACCCTCGGGCTCGCGACGGGGGACTACTATCTCGTGGTCGTGGACTTCGCCGGGGTTCCCACGCGCTACGCCCTGTGCATCGTCATGGGCACGGTCCCCCACTGCGATCCCGCCACCACGGCGCCCGCCGCGCCGCTCACGCCGCCGGGCCTCCCGACGGCAGCGATGCGCCCGCCGCTGGGCGCCGTCTCGAGGCCGCGGAGCGCCCGACCGTCTTCCGCGAGGCGTGCGCCATGGACGAGCAGCATCGACGTCGTGCGCGAGCGCCTGCAGCGGGCGATCGAGGGCAAGTACCGCATGGACCGACTGCTCGGCAAGGGCGGGATGGGCGCCGTGTTCCTGGCGCACGATCTGGCGCTCGATCGCGAGGTGGCGATCAAGGTCCTCCCCCCCGACGTCGCGCAGGACGAACAGGTGGTGCGCCGCTTCCAGCAGGAGGCGAAAACCGCCGCCAAACTGGACCACCCGAACATCATCCCGATCTACCGGGTCGAGAGCGAGGGCGGACTCCACTACTTCGTCATGAAGTACATCGTGGGGACCTCGCTCGAGGACCTGCTCGAGAAGCGCGAGCCGCTCGCCGTGCCCGAGATCCAACGCATTCTGTGGGAAGCCGCGTGCGCCTTGGGCCACGCGCACCAGCGCGGGGTCGTCCATCGCGACGTGAAGCCCGCGAACATCATGTTCGACCACGACGGCCGCGTGATGCTCACCGACTTCGGCATCTCGAAGGCACTGCAGGCGGCCACGGGGTTCACGGCCACCGGCATGATCATCGGCACGCCGCACTACATGGCGCCGGAGCAGGGCAAGGGCGCACCCGTGGACGGCCGCGCCGATCAGTACTCGCTCGGCGTGGTCGGCTATCGCATGATCACCGCCGAGCTGCCGTTCAGCGGCGACTCGGTGCACACCATCATTTACAAGCACATCTACGAGGAGCCGCCGCTCGCGAGCACCAAGCGCCCCGGCATTCCTGGGACGCTCACGGGCGCGATCTCTCGGGCTCTGTCCAAGGATCCGGACGCGCGCTACCCCACGATGGAGGAGTTCGCCACGGCGGTCTGGCCCGAGCAGCCGGTTGCCTCGCCCACGCGCGGCCGCGCCGCCGCCCGGCCGCGGGCTCGCACGACCGCCGACGCGCCGACCGAGATCACGGGCGCGCCAACCACGCCGCTCCCCGCAGCGCGACGGGCGAAGGGTCCCCCGGCTCCCCCGGCCCGACCGCGGAAGTCGCGGGCCCGCACCGTGATCGGGCTCGCGGTCGCCGGGGCGGCGGGCGTCGGGGGCTATCTGGTGCTCAGCGGTCGGAGCGCGCCGGAGTCCAGACCTGCGTCCCCGCCTCCCGTCCCGGTGGTGGACACGGTGCGGATCCGTGACACGGTCCGCGTGCCGGCTCAGCCGAGCGCGACGTCCGCGCCCGCCCCGGCCCGCCGCGGCGGGCGGGCGAAACCACAGGCAACGGCGCCGCTGCCCGCGCCGGCACCCCTAGGCCACCTGACCATCGACGCCGATCCCTTCGGCGAGGTGTACATCGACAACGTGGATGTCGGCCAGACGCCGGTCATCGAGTACGAAGTGAAACCGGGCTCCCACGCAGTCCGCATCGAGCGCCCCGGCTTTAAGACCGTGAACGTGAGCGTGGCAGTGGACGCCAACAACACGGTTCGCAAGAAGGTCACCCTTTTTCCGGAGTGAGCCGCATGACCCGGCGCGTCCCCGCCTTGATGCTGCTCGCGGGCCTCACCCTACCGGTCACCCTCGGCGCCCAGGAGGCGCAGAACGCCTCGCTGCGCCGCGCGCAGCAGGCGTACGACAACCTCGAGTATCGCCAGGTCGTGGCGTTCGCCCAGGCCGCGCTGCGCGAGCGGCTCTCCGGGCCCGAGCGCGCCCGGGCCTACGAATTGATGGGGTTCACGTACGCGGCGATGGATTCGATCCTCAAGGCCGTCGATGCCTTCAAGCAGGTCGTAGTGATCGACCCGGAACGACAACTCGATCCCGATCGGACCTCGCCCAAGGCGTACAGCGCCTTTGAGGTCGCGCTCGGTCAGGTGCTGATCGTGCGCCAGCTGCGGCTCGATAGTACCAGCTTCGTCGGGGGGCAGGGCGCAGTCCCGATCCGCTTCACCGTGACGCAGCCGGCCCGGGTAATCACGCGGGCGATCGGCAGCGCGGGCAACTTCCTGATCGATTCGGGTGCCTGGCATGGCCAAGTCAACCTGCGCTGGCCGCTCCGACTCCCGAGCGGCGATCCCGTGCCCGCCGGCACCTACACGCTCGTCGTCGATGCGCGACTGGGGCAGAACACGTTTTCCGCCTCGCGCCCGATTCGCGTGAGCTATGGCAGCGTGGACACGCTGCCGCATCTCACCAGCCTTCCCGGCTACCAGTACCTCCCGGAGACCGAGGTTCCGCCGCAGAGCTGGCGTCCGGTGGGGCTCGCCTTCCTTTATACCGGCGGGGCACTGGTGGGGACCGTCGGGCTCGAAGGCTCGAACCTCGGCTCGACTACGGGGCGAGAGCTCGGCATCGTGGGGGGAGCGGCGCTCGTGACGGGGATCGTGATGATGTTGCGCAAACCCGCGGCGCAACCTGCCGAGGCCAACATCCTGTACAACCGACTGCTGCGCGAACAGCTCACCCGACGTAACGAGGAGATCGCGAAGGACAACCTGGCCCGCCGCCGGCAGGTGCAGCTCACCGTGGTGCTGCTGCCGAAGCCAGCGGGGCCCCGGTGAGGCGGATGGTCTTGGGGGTCGCCCTGCTCGGGGTGGCCGTCCGCGGCGCGCTCGCTCAAGAGCTCACCGTCGGCCCCCAATTCGTGCTGGGCGACTACCGCGAGGTCACTGCGGGGCTCCACTATCTCGGTACCGGTGGTGGTGGCGCGATCTGGGCTCGCGTCCACCGGTTCTCGGCCGAGGCGTCCGTCGTGCAGCTCCAGTTCCACCCGGCGAGCGGCAGCACCGCCAGCCTCGGTTTCACGGCGACGCAAGTAGATGCCTGGCTGGGGTACGACGTGGCTTCCTACGTGAGCCTCGAGGTGGGGGTCACGCGTCGCACGGCGGACGCATTCAGCGCGCAGTCGGTGGGGGCGGTGCGGGCGGGGGCGCGGGCGTTCTACGGGATCGGGCCGGGCGCGACGCTCGTGTTCCGGGTCAACTACCTTGCCGCTCCGTCATTCTCGGGGGGTGGTCGGGCGCCCGTCGCGCTCGATCTGGGACTCGGCCTCGACGTGCGGCTCGCGGGCCATGTCCACGGCACCGCGGCCTACGCGTTCCAGCGCATCAATCGCAAGACGACTTTCCCCGCCCCCACGGGGGAGGCCGACGCCCCGATCCAGGAGGCGCTGGCGCGCCTGGGGCTGGCGGTGGCGTTCTAGGGCGACGGGCGTGGGGTGCTTGTGTGGCGTAGGAGTCGCCCGTTAGCTCTGATCTTCCACGAGCGAGTTCGCCCTACGCAGCCGCCGGCCGCCTGAACGACGTCCACGCGGCCACGCCGGCAACGATCACATTGGCCCCGATCACTGGGAGCGCATGGATCACCACGCCATACGCTGCCCACGCCAGGGCGGCGATGCCCTGCACGCGCCGCAACGTCGCGGGCTCCTTGCAGAAGTAGGAGCTCACAAACAGGGCTGTCGCGACCCACCCGATCCAGTCGAACGTCATGGCTCAGTCCCCCCTCAGGCCACGAGCGGTGGCGCCGCGTCCGTCTCACGGATCGTCAGGAGATCGGTCTGCACTTTGTCCCACTCCTGGAGCACGAGCCCATGGGATTCGAACAGGGTGTGAATCTCTGTCGCGTTCATGCCGACGATGTCCTCGAGGATCGGCACCAGCACGCTGACCGCGTCGTCTGAAAGGACGGTGCGCTTGGCGATCTGGGCGAGATATTTGTTCTCGGACACGGCGATCGTGAGTCCGTTCAGACGATTGACGTGCAGCATCACGTGAATGTCCGAGCCGCCGTCGCCCACGTAGATCACCCGGTCATGACTCACCGGCAGCTGCGCTCGCAGCTCCTCGAGCAGGGCCACCTTGCCGTAGCCGGCCGTGACCCGTTCGATAGCCTGGATCTCCCCGGACGCGCGATCGTAGCGGAACCGTGTGCCGTAGATGTGATCGGCGGGGACGATGCCCTCCAGCGCCGACTGGATGACCTCCTGGGGAGCTGCGGAGATCACGTAGAACACGAAGTCGTACCCGTCCAGCTCGCCCAGCAGCTGGGCTAGCAGGCCGAGGTTTTTCTTCAGGCGTATCCGTTTGCCCACCTCGACCAGGTGCTCCCGTCTTACTTGCCGGTATTCCGGGTCGTGGAGCAGCAGGTAGGCCAGCTCCGCCCCTTGCTGCACCAGGTGGATGCGCGACAGCCCCGCGCTCTTGTCACGGAAGCCGTCGATACCCAGCAGCTCGCTCAGCACGATCCCCGAGTCGTTGAAGCTCAGGGTTTGGTCGAAGTCGCTGGCCAGCAGAAATCGCTTCATTGTTCGGTCCTCGTCGCTGTAGCTATATGAAAATCAGCGCCCCCGCCGGAGCGGCTCCGGCGGGGGCGTGGGCGCACCGACGTGCGCCACCCAGCGGGCTGCTCGCTCAGGGACTCACCCCGTGGCAATTCGAGTTTGACACCATGCGAAGCATTCTGAGCCCCACCCTTGCTGGGTTCTGATACGCACTCTAGACAGGACCGTAACAGGTGTCAAGCAGCGACACAGGGGCCACAACCGTCTGATCGATGGCCTAACTCAATGCGCCAGGCGGGATTCGCCGCCGCATGGTTACTCGATGGCGACTTCATCAAGCAGGGGGCGGTGGAAGCGGGGGCTGGCGTGGTTGCGAGAGCGAGTTCCAGGCGCTCACTTGAGCAGTGTGAGGGTCGTTCGCCATCCCGGGACGGTGGCGCAGGAGGGACTGCCGCGCCGGGCGCAACGGCGACGCGGCCGCGCAACCAAACCCACAGGGGGATGTCTAAGGAAGGCTCGGCTCAGCACCGAGTCCCTCCTCGAAAGGAGTTCCTATGCGCTTCCTCCATAGGCGTCGGGACCGGGTCGCCGCCGCGGTGGTTCTGCTCGGACTCCCCGGCGCTTGGGTGCTGGCTGGAGACCGACGAGGCGCAGATCCCTCGGTGGTAGCGTCCGTCAAGCGCAGTGCGTTTACGGTGACCGTTACGACGGCGGGCGAGCTGCGGGCACGCCAATTCGTCCAGATGACGGCACCGCCCGGCGCCCAGCAGGCCGGCGCATATCAGATGAAGATCTCCTCGATCGTCCCCGAAGGCACCGTGGTAAAGCAGGGCGAGGTCGTCGCCGAGCTCGACCGGTCGGCCCTCGCGTCGAAGCTGCAGGAAGTGACCCTCGCGCTGCAGAAGGCGGAAGCGCAGTACGAGCAGGCGATGCTCGATTCGACGCTCAACCTCTCCACAGCACGCGAGAACATTCGGACCATGGACCTCGGGCTCGAGGAGAAACGCCTCGCCAAGGAGCAGGCCGTCTACGAGGCGCCGACCGTCCAGCGCCAAGCGGCGATCGACTACGAGAAGGCAGAGCGTGCGCTGGCCCAGGCCAAGACGGACTATGAGACGAAGACCGAGCAGGCACGGGCCAAGATGCGCGAGGTCGGGGCCGACGTCGCGCGGCAGAAGGGCCTGCTCAAGATCGTGCAGGATGTGATTGCGGGGTTCACGATCAAGGCGCCCGCGCCCGGAATGGTGATCTATGCGAAGGAGTGGAACGGCAAGAAGCGGACGGCGGGTTCCCAGGTGTCGGCCTGGGACCCTGCCGTCGCGACGCTGCCCGACCTCACCCAGATGGAGTCCGTCACGTACGTCAATGAGATCGACGTCCGCAAGATCGCCGCCGGACAGCCGGTGGCCATCACGCTGGACGCCGATCCCTCCAAGCGGCTCAGCGGAACCGTGTCGAGCGTCGCGAACGTGGGTGAGCAACGCCCCAACGCCGACGCGAAGGTCTTCGAGGTGAAGGTGCGAGTCGAGCAATCGGACTCGACGCTGCGTCCCGGCATGACTACCGGCAATGCGATCGAGACGCTCAAGATCGCGGACGCGCTCTTTGTGCCGATCGAGGCCCTGGGCAGCGAGGACGGCGTGCCGTTCGTGTACAGGCAGGCGGGGGGACGCGTCGTGAAGCAGGAAGTCGCGACGGGAGCGATGAACGACGATGAGGTGACCATCGCGCGCGGCCTCGGGGCGGGCGATCGCGTGCTGTTGTCGCTGCCGGTGAACCACGAGCGGCTCGCGCTCGTGCGGTTGCCGGCCGCCGGCGCGAGCGCGGCGACCGCGCGCGCCGACACCGGAAAGCAGGCATCACACAAGGATTGACGCGTGCGCCTCGATCGGGCGACCCTGGCGCGGCTCCGCGCCGAGATTGGCCCCCAGGCAGGCTTCGTCATTAGCACGGCTATCGAGGCCGTGCAGCACAACAAGCTGCGCGCCTTCCTCACATCGCTGGGCATCCTGTTCGGCGTCGCCTCAGTCATCGCCATGCTCGCCATCGGCAAGGGCGCCGAGCGGGAAATCCTCGAGCAGTTGCGTCTCCTCGGTTCCAACAACTTGCTGATCACACCGCTGGTAGAGCAGAGAGAGGGACCGGCCGACGACCGGCCAGAGAAAGAGGTGAAGAAGTTCTCACCCGGGCTCACCTACGCCGACGCGCGGGCCATATCGCGGGTGATCCCGGCCGTCGAGGTTGCCTGCGCGGAGATCGTGGTGAACACCACGATCACGCGCGAGGGGCGCCGCCGCTCCGGCAAGGTTGTCGGCGTGGATACCACGTACTTCCGGCTGACGAACCTCGCGCTATCCGGCGGGGGCCAGTTCACACCGCTGCAGGTCGAACGTGGTCTGCCGGTCGCGATCATCGGGCTCGGCGTGCGCACGCGCTTCTTCACCACAGAAGACCCAATCGGCAAGCCGATCAAGGTCGGCAACAACTGGCTCACCGTGATCGGTGTGCTGGCGGATCGCCCGGTGAGCCCGCAGACGACCCAGAAGCTCGGGATCCGCGATGTCAACATGGACGTGTACATCCCCGCACGCACGATGCTGCTGCGTGTCCGGAATCGTGCTCAGCTCACTCAGCGCGACATCGAGCGCGCGGCCCGCAGCGTCACCGTCGTCACCTCCGACAGCGCCCCTGAGAGCGAAGAGGACCGACAGGAGCGCATGAATCGCAACCAGCTCAACCGCATCATCGTACGAGTGACCGACTCGAAGCTCGTACCGTCTGTGGCGAGCGTGCTGCAGCGCATGCTCGCGCGCCGCCACAATTCGGTGGTGGATTTCGAGATCACGGTGCCAGAGTTGCTGCTGAGACAGGAGCAGCGCACCAAGGCGATCTTCAACGTCGTGCTCGGCGCGATTGCGTCAATTTCGTTGCTGGTCGGTGGCATCGGGATCATGAACATCATGCTCGCCTCGGTGCTGGAGCGCATCCGAGAGATCGGCGTCCGCCGGGCGGTCGGGGCGACGCGGCGCGACATCCTGGTGCAGTTCCTGAGCGAGGCAGTGCTCATCAGCATCGCGGGGGGCGCGGCCGGCATCCTAGTTGGCACCGGGCTCAGTGCCGCAATCCAGCGGTTCGCGAGCATCCAGACGATCGTGTCGTACCCCTCCGTGGTGGTCGCCTTCGGGGTGTCGTTCACCGTCGGCCTCGCATTCGGGATCATGCCGGCGCATCGCGCCGCGCGTCAGGATCCGGTAGTCTGCCTTCGCTACGAGTGACTCCCATGCTCGCATTGACCTCCGCTCCTGCCGTGGCGGCGTGCCTCACGCTCGCCGTGGCCCTGCCGCTCGGCTCCCAGGAACCGATCACGTTGCAACAGGCTATCGCCCTGGCTCACGAGCGAGGGTTCCAGGCACAGGGTGCCCGAGCCGCGCGCGACGCAGCTCGCTACCGGAGCGACGCGTTCACGGCCCGGCTGCTCCCGCAGCTCTCCCTCAGCGGCACACTTCCGAACTACAACCGATCAGTCATCCCCGTGCTGCAGCCCGACGGCAGCACCGCGTTTCGCTCCCAAGACCAGACCAACACGGCACTGAGCCTGCTGTTGTCCCAAAAGCTTCCCGTGACGGGCGGTGACCTCTTCGTCACATCGTCCCTGTCACGTCTGACCGTGAGCGGCGCACAGTCGATCGACACATGGTTCTCCACACCGATCTCCATCGGACTGCAGCAGAATATCTTACGGCCGAACATCGCGGCGTGGGATCGCCGCGAGCAGACGGTGCGCGCTGAGTTCGCCGAGCGGCTGTACCGCGAGGCGTTGGAAGAGATCGCCCTCGCGACGACCGACTTCTTCTTCGACATGTACGCCGCTCGCGTGGCGCTCGACAACGCCATCGTGAACGCCGCCGTCAACGATACGCTCTACTCGCTGAACAAGGGCCGGTTCACGCTCGGCAAGATCGGCGAGAACGACCTCCTGCAAAGCGAGCTGGCGCTACTGCGGGCCCGCGCCGCGCTCGAGCAAACGCGACTCGACGACGAGCGCGCCATGGACGCGCTGCGTCTCGCGCTCAACCTCCCGTCCGGCGCGCCCCTCGCGATCGCTGTGACGGCGAGCGTGCCGGAGTTCGAAGCGGATACTGCCCGCGCCGAGGCTGAGGCCCTGCGGAACCGGGCATTGGTGAGCGACCTGGAACTGCAGGGAGTGCAAGCGCGGCGGCGGGTGACCGAGGCCAAGCTGACGGGCGGTTTGGGCGCTACGGTGCAAGCCACCTATGGCCTCAACGCGACGGCGCCGGCGGCGCGGTTCGTGTATCAGAACCTGCTCGAAGCCCGCCAGTTCACACTGTCGGTGCAGGTGCCGCTGGTGCAGTGGGGCGCACGCACGAGCGACGTGCAAGCTGCCGAAGCCGATCGCGAGCGCGTGGCGAGCACGTCACGCTCCGCGATCGAGCGAGCGGCGCACGAAGCGCACTTTGCCGTCCTCGATCTCGCGCTGGCACGTCGCAACGTGGCCGTGCTGGCGAAGGCCGACACGGTGGGGCAAAAGCGTTTCGCGGTGGCGTACAACCGATACCTGATCGGGCGGATCGCGATGGACAATCTGTACATCGCACAGACCGAAAAGGACCAAGCGCTCACGAATTTCGTGCTGGGGCTGCGCGGCTACTGGCAGGCGCACTACCGGCTCCGGCGCGCTACGCTGTTCGACTTCGCGACCGGTCAGACGATCCGATGAGGTGAGCGACGCTGCCCTCGCGATCTGGATGGGTTGGGTGCTAACAGATACTCGCCGGTGCGCGCACTGCCTCGGAGGCCTTGGCGGCAACCGACAGGCGTGCCGTCATTTGGTTTGCACCGCATGTCCGCCGAACTCGTTGCGCAGCGCGGCGATGACCTTGGCGCCGAAGGACTCCTCCTGGCGGGAGCGGAACCGCGCGAGCAGCGACAACGTGATGACGGGCGCCGGCACGTCGAGGTGCATCGCCTCCTCCACCGTCCAGCGCCCCTCGCCCGAGTCCTCCACGTACCCCCGGATGGCGGCCAGGTGGTCGTCACGGGAGAACGCCCGCTCCGCCAGCTCGTTCAGCCAGGAGCGCACCACGCTGCCGTGGTTCCACAGCTTCGCGATCTGGCCCAGGTGGAACGTGAAATGCTGAGAGGCGTGCAGGATCTCGTAGCCCTCGGCATAAGCCTGGAGCAGTCCGTACTCGATCCCATTGTGCACCATCTTGACGTAGTGGCCGGCCCCGGGCGGGCCCACGTGGGCGTAGCCCTCGGGCGGCGCGAGTGTCCGGAAGATCGGCTCGCAGTGCTGGAACGCGGACGGCGAGGCACCGATCATGAGGCAGTAGCCGACCGTGAGGCCCCAGATCCCGCCGCTCGTCCCGACGTCCACGAACTCGATCCCTTGTGCCTTGAGCGCCTCCGCGCGGCGCAGCGAGTCGCGGAAGTTCGAGTTGCCGCCCTCGATGACGATGTCTCCGCGGGCGAGATGCGGCACGAGCTGCTCAATGGTGCTCTCGACCGGCGCGCCGGCCGGCACCATCACCCAGACGACCCGGCGCGGCGCCAGCTGCCGGGCCACGTCGGCGATGTCCTTCGCCCCCTTGACTCCCTTGGCGACGTGCGCCTTGACCGTGTCGGCGCTGCGGTCGTACACAATCAGCTCGTGCCCGCCCTGGAGCAACCGCCGCACCATGTTGCCGCCCATCCGGCCCAACCCGATCATCGCCAGTTGCATGGTTGCCGCTCCCTAGAAGGTGACGCCCGGCGCGGCGAGGTCGACTCGCAGCCGCAGGGCGTGGTTGGTTCACTAAGGCAGCAGAATAGCACAATCCTCGCTCCTTGCAGACAGTGACACGTTGAGTGTGATGCTCACCAGGCCCGGAACGTACCGCCGCACCAAGCGCGCGTAGCCCTGAATCTGTCGGTGGAGTAGGATTGGGCGCTGTGCACACTGGGCTCTACGTGGTGATGGGGGTCTGCGGCTCCGGAAAGAGTCTCATCGGAGCGAAGCTCGCTCGCGAGCTCGGCATCGAGTTCGTCGAAGGCGATGGCCTACACCCTCCGGACAACGTAAAGCGCATGGCGGCTGGGATGCCGCTCACGGACGACGACCGTCACGGTTGGCTGATCGCGATCGCGGCCCGACTCCGCGAGGCGAAGCGCGCAGGAATTGGTTTCGTTGTCTCGTGTTCCGCGCTCAAGCGGAGCTATCGTGACGTGCTGCGGTCCCTCGGGGAAGCGGACGTGCGTTTTGTGTATCTCGCGGGGAGCCGAGCGCTGCTCGCGGAGCGCATGGCCAAACGCCGCGGGCACTTCATGCCGCCCTCGCTGCTCGATAGCCAGCTCTCCATTCTGGAGGAGCCGTCGCCGGACGAACGCGCGTGGGTGTGCGACATCCGCGCGGCGCCGCACGTGATCGTCGCTGATCTGGTGATGCGCACGGCTTCCTCCCCGGCATGAGTCCGAACACCCGGCTGCTGCTCTACGCGTTAGGCGCGGTGGTGGTGCTGATCGTGCTGATCGCGCGGTTTAAGCTGCACCCCTTCGTTGTGTTGATCGCGGTGTCACTCGGCCTCGGGACGGCTGCGGGAATGCCGTTCGGCAGCGTGGTGAAGGTATTCCAGGACGGGGTCGGTGGGGTGTTGGGATTCATCGCGATCGTGCTTGGCCTCGGTACGATGCTGGGCAAAATGATGGCGGAGTCCGGCGGCGCGACGCGCATCGCGACTACGCTCATCACGCTGTTCGGTGAGAAGCGCGTGCATTGGGCGATCATGTTCGTCGCCTTCATCGTTGGTATTCCGGTCTTCTTTCAGGTGGGGTTCGTGCTGCTGATTCCGCTGGTCTTCACGATTGCGCGTCGCACGGGCATGTCACTCGTGAAGATCGGCATTCCGCTGGTGGCGGGGTTGTCGGTAGTGCATGGGATGGTGCCGCCGCATCCGGCGGCGATGCTCGCGGTCGCCGCCTACCAGGCCGACGTGGGACGCACGATCGTCTTTGCCATCCTCGTCGGGCTACCGACGGCGGCGCTGGCCGGCCCGATCTTCGCTTCGTGGATTGCGCCGCGCATCGCGCTGCCCGCGGAGAGCCCGATCGCCGCGCAGTTTGCAGGCGGCGTTCCGCGCGACATGCCGGGCGTCGGCATCACGCTCTTCACCGTGCTGCTCCCGGTGATCCTGATGGTGTGCGCGAGCACAGCCGACGTAGCGCTCGACACGGCGAGCGCACTCCGCGCGGCGCTCGATTTCGTCGGTAGCCCGATCGTATCGCTGCTGCTGGCGCTGCTCTTCTCCTTTTGGTCGCTGGGATACAAGCAGCACTTCACGCGTGATCAGATCCTCAAGTTCGCCAACGACTGCCTCGGGCCGACCGCCACCGTTCTCCTCGTGATCGGCGCCGGCGGCGGATTCAACAAGGTGCTCCTGGAGAGCGGGGTGGGGAAAGCAATTGCCGACCTGGCGCTGGGATCGCACGCATCGCCCCTCCTGCTCGCGTGGACCGTGGCGGCGCTGATACGGGTGGCCACCGGTTCGGCCACCGTGGCGATGACTGCTGGCGCGGGCATCGTTGCCCCGATCGCGGTGGCGACGCCGGGGACGCACGCCGAGCTGTTGGTGCTCGCGACGGGCGCGGGCTCGCTTGTGCTCTCACACGTGAACGACTCGGGGTTCTGGCTCATCAAGGAGTACTTCAACATGACCGTCCCACAGACGCTGAAGACGTGGACCGTAGCCGAGACGATCATCGGCGTGGCGGGTTTGTGTTTCACGATGTTGCTCAGCCTCGTGGTGTAGTGGTGCATGCAACGGGCACCTGGAGGACACATGCGCGGAGTAGGAGCTGCGATCGGTGGTGTGCGGAGTCTCGCAGTGGCAGTGGCGCTCGGGCTCTTGGCGTGTGCTCCGCGCGACCAGGGCGCGCCCGACACGACGGGGACGCGAGAGCTGAGCGCTCAGGGGTGGATCGATGTGACGGCGACGCTCGATCCAGCGAGGACGCCTGTGTACGAGGGTGACGCGCCTCTGAAGTTCGATTTTCTCAAAGATATGCGGAGGGGCGATAACCTGACGCTGTCGGTCTACTCACTGGGTGCGCACAGCGGGACGCACATCGACGCCCCGATGCATTTCGTCGCCAATGGAGCGCCGATCGACCTGGTGGCGCTGGACCCGCTGATCGGTGCAGCGCGGGTGATTGATATCCCCGACAGCGTACGGGCGATCGACGCGACGGAGCTGAACAGGCACGACTGGAGGAGCGCGAAGCGGGTGCTGTTCCGGACGCGGAGCACGCTGCGCGGCTGGATGGACTCACCCCAGTTCCATAGGGACTTCGCGTACATCGCCCCGGACGCGGCGCAGCTCCTCGCGGACGCTGGAGTCCTGCTGGTCGGCGTTGACTACATCTCGGCCGAGCAATTCGGCGCTCCGGCGCCGAGGACGCACCAGATTCTGCTCGGGCGCAGGATTCCCATCGTGGAGGGGCTGGACCTGCGCCCGGTTCAAGCGGGTGACTACGATGTGATCGTGCTACCGCTCAAGGTCGCAGGGCACGAAGGGGCGCCGGCGAGGGCCATCTTGCGGAAGAGGACCGGGAATCAACGGAGCCTGACGCCCTGATTGCGGACGGAGGCACGGTGCACCAGCGGCTCAGAGTCTTCGCGACGGCTGCCCTCAAGGCATCGAGCATTGCAGCGCTCATCTACTGCGGTGCAGCCCTTAGCGCCCACAACAGCAAGCCAGCGTTTAGAGTCATCGCGTTCTATACCGCCAAAGAGGATCAGGCACATATCAGCTTTGTACATGAAGCCGAGCGATGGTTTCCGGAAATGGCGGCGAAATACAATTTCAGCTATGACGCCACATCCAACTGGCACAATCTGAATGCAGACGTTCTCGCTCAATATGAGGTAGTGGTTTTTCTGGATACGCGTCCTGAAGAACCGGCACCACGAGCTGCGTTTCAGGCGTACATGGAGCATGGCGGAGCTTGGATGGGCTTTCATTTTGCTGGTTTTGCTTTGACACCTTCAGCGGTTCCGGCAAACTGGGACTGGTATCACAATACATTTCTCGGGTCAGGATCATACGTTAGTAACACTTGGAGACCTACGTCGGCCATTCTACGTGTCGAAGACCGCAAGCATCCGGCGACTTACCATCTGCCCGAGACTTTTCGGTCCTCCCCAAATGAGTGGTATCGATGGGACAAAGATCTGAGACAGAATCCGGACCTAGACATTCTGCTTTCCATAGACTCAACCAGCTTTCCGCTGGGCACCGGGCCAAAACAGCACGAGATCTGGCACGGTGGGTACTATCCCGTGGTATGGACAAACAAGAAGTACAAGATGATCTACCTGAACATGGGTCACAATGACATTGACTATGAGCACAAGTACGGAGACACCAACAAGACGTTGTCACATACCCTCAATAACCCAATTCAGGATCAACTGATCATCGATGGCCTATTGTGGCTTGGGGACAGAGAGAGGAAGCCACCGGGCGCGGCAAAGTAGCGAGCGTCCCTGATCGCTCGCCAGAGCGCCCCGATGTACAACCGTGCGCCCGCCAACTCGCATTTGGGCACGTCAGCAGCACCCCCAGACGATCACGAAGCGCCTAAGATCCTCCGCGGGGGGAACCGAGTGACGGCCTGGCGATTCCGGGGCTCCTCGTTTGACATATCATTGGGGCGAGAGATCGGCGCCCCAGAAGGTTCACCAACCCTATCTCGAAGGACCGGCAATGACCGCAGTCGACCCGCATCCCCCCCTCCGCCGCCCGTGGCGCAGCGCGGGCGCGGTCTTCGGAGGGCTTCTCGCGGTGTTCGTCCTGTCGCTCGGCACGGATGAGATC
>WNFA01000139.1_pt1 | contig 53758 bp, 52 predicted proteins | sample 5400481 | NCBI WGS metagenome assembly WNFA01 (sample SAMN13153340, study PRJNA577476) | soil metagenome | isolation source: 120 cm saprolite under Douglas fir tree site 2 hole 1 replicate 2 | place: USA:California | collected 2015-04-18 | reverse complement strand
TGAAGGAGCGCCGAGCCTTCGGCCGGGCCCTCGCGCGCTTTGAGGGCGTGTCCTTCGCGATCGCGGAGGCGGCCACCCACCTGGAAGCCTGCCGCTGGCTCTGCTACCGGGCGCTCTGGCTGGCGGACCAGGGGCGGCCTTACACGAAGGAATCGGCGATGACCAAATGGTGGGGCCCGCGGCTCGCGGTGGACACCATCCACCAGTGCCTCCTGCTCCACGGCCACTACGGCTACACCGACGAGCTGCCGTTCGAGCAACGCATGCGCGACGTGATCGGGCTCGAGATCGGCGACGGGGCCGCCGAGGTCATGAAGATGGTGGTGGCCCGCGAACTGATGGGGCGGGAGAGCCTGCCCTACTAGCCGCGCCGCCGGGTGGCCGCCGGATATGAGAGAATGCGGCGGCCTCGAAAGACGCCGCGAGGATCCGACAAGGAGCGCTCAATGCCTGAGGACGTCAAAGCTCATATCACCGGCGTGGTGTTTCAGATCACCACCAAGCCGGGCGACGCGGTGGCCGAAGGTGACGCGGTCATCGTGCTCGAGTCCATGAAGATGGAGATTCCGGTGGAGGCCCCGCGCGCCGGCAAGGTGCGCGAGATCAAGGTCGCCGAGGGACAGACGGTGCAGGAGGGAGACACCGTCGCGGTCATCGACTGACCCCCCATCGCGAAGGAGACGCCATGTCCATCGCGCTGATCCGGGAGCACTACGACTATCACCGCTGGGCGAACCGCCGCCTCTTCGACCTGGCATCCGGCCTGGGGGACGGGGTCACGCGCGACATGGGCGCGCACTGGAGCTTCCCCACGCTCAAGGGCATGTTCGCCCACATCTATGGAGCCGACAATGTCTGGCTCACCCGCTGGAAGGGATCGTCTCCGAGCCGGCTCTGGGGCGACGCGGACTTCGCGAGCATGACCGGGCTGCGCGCCAGCTGGGACGCGTTCGAGGCGGAGCAGCGCGCCTTCGTGGAGGGGCTCGCGGAAGCCGATCTCACCCGGCCCGTGCACTACCGGAACACGGAGGGCAAGGCGTTCCAGGTCGCCCTCGGGGCGCTGCTCCAGCACGTGGTCAACCACGCGACCCACCATCGCAGCGAGGCCGCGACCATGATCACCCTGATCAGCGGCTCGCCGCCCGACACCGGGGTCAACACCTACCGCACCGCCGTCGTGAAGGGCTGAGCCCGGAAGAAGCACGGAGTGATGCCGGTCTAAACAAACCGTGGCCCGCCAGAGGCGGGCCACAAGGAGGTCTGCGATGCATTTGGGTATTTGCATGTTCGCCACCGACTACGCGATCCGCACCGACGAGCTCGCCCGCGCCGCCGAGGAGCGCGGCTTCGAGTCGCTGTTCGTGCCCGAGCACACCCACATCCCGACGAGCCGTCGCACCCCGTTCCCGGGCGGCGAACCGCTCCCCAAGGAGTACTCCCACACCTTCGACCCCTTCGTGTCGCTGATGGCGGCCGCCGCCGCGACCAAGCGCCTGAAGGTAGGCACCGGCATCTGCCTGATCATCGAGCGCGACACCATCACCACCGCCAAGGAGGTGGCGAGCCTCGATCTGCTCTCGGGCGGGCGCTTCCTCTTCGGGATCGGGGCCGGGTGGAACGCGGACGAGATGGAGAACCACGGGACCGAGTACAAGAGTCGCTACAAGCGGATGCGCGAGCAGGTGCTGGCCATGAAGGAGATCTGGACCAAGGACGAGGCCCAGTTCCACGGCCAGCACGTGAACTTCGACCCCATCTGGTCCTGGCCCAAGCCCGCCCAGAAGCCACATCCGCCCGTGCTGCTGGGCGGCGAAAGCGGCCACACCCTGCAGCGGGTGGTGGACTTCTGCGAGGGCTGGTTTCCGCGGGGCCGGGCGGGCGACGTGATCCTGGCCGGGCTCAAGGATCTCCAGGCCCGGGCCGCGCGCGCCGGGCGCGACATGAAGACGATCTCGGTCTCGGTCTTCGGCGCCAAGCCCGACGAGGCGACGCTCGAGACCTATGCGGGCGCCGGCATCACCCGGTCGATCCTGCGCCTGCCGTCCGAGGGCCGCGACGTCATCCTGCCCCTGCTCGACCAGTACGCGAAGCTGATCCGCTGAGTGAGACTCGGAGGGGGGCTCGCGCCCCCCTTCCGAACCTCCCCCCAGATCGGATGCGCGGGCGGAAGCCCGCGCTCGAATGTGGCCTAGTTCTCGACGAAGGCGCGGAGGGCGCGGCCGCGTAGCGGGTGGCGCAGCTTGCGCAGCGCCTTGGTCTCGATCTGCCGGATGCGCTCGCGGGTCACCGAGAAGCGGCGCCCCACCTCCTCGAGCGTGTGCTCGCCGGCCTCGCCGATGCCGAAGCGCAGTCTCAGGATCTCCTTCTCCTTGGGCGACAGCGTGCTGAGCGCCCGCTCCACCTGCAGGGTCAGGTCCTGGGTGATGAGGTTGTCGTTGGGCGACTCCGCCCCCTTGTCCTCGAGGAAGTCGCCCAGCTCCGAGTCGTCCCCGATAGGGGTCTCGAGCGACAGCGGCTTGCGCGAGGACTCCAGGATCAGCCGCACCTTTCGCGCGGGCACGCCGGTGCGCTGGGCCAGCTCCTCCGGGGTGGGCTCGCGCCCCATCTCGTTGACCAGGGAGCGGTTCACCCGCGAGATGCGGTTGAGCGTCTCCACCATGTGCACCGGGATGCGGATCGTGCGCGAGTGGTCCGCGATGGCCCGCGTGATCGCCTGGCGGATCCACCACGTCGCGTAGGTCGAGAACTTGAACCCGCGCCGGTACTGGAAGCGGTCCACCGCCTTCATGAGGCCGATATTGCCCTCCTGGACCAGGTCCAGCAGCGACAGCTCGCTCCCCAGATAGCGCTTGGCCACCGAGACCACCAGCCGCAGGTTGGCCTCCATCAGCTCCTTCTTGGCCTGCCGTACCACGCGGTCGTGCTCCTCGATCTCGCTCAGCGACGCGAGCAGGGCCTTGCGGGATACCCCCGCCTTCTGCTCGAGCTGGCGCAGCTCGGACCGGCTCGTGCCCGCCGCGGGCATGCCCTTGGCCAGCAGGCGGATCTGGGTGACGAGCTGATCGACCAGCGCCGGCTTGAGCGGCAGCTTCTCGAGCACGCCCTGGATGGACGCGCGGTTCTGGGCGATCCACTTGTTGTAGTTGGCGCGCGTGGTCTTGTTCCGCCGCTTGTCGCCGAGCGCGGCCAGCAGCCGCTCGATCTCCCGCTCCAGCCGGCGGATGCGCGCGAAGGCGGCCAGGCTCGAGCGGATCTCGCTCGGCGAGGGCTCACCACCCTCGGGCAGCAGGATCACGTCCTCGAGCGGCACTTCCTCGCGGCGCACCCGATCCACCAGGGCCAGGAGCTGGCCCGTGGCGAAGGGCACGCGGCCCAGGGCACGCCGGAGCGCGATCTGGCCGACCTCGATGCGCTGGCCGAGGGCGACCTCTTCTGAGGCCTTGAGCAGGGAGACCTTGCCGATCTCCCTGAGGTACAGGCGGACCGGGTCTTCCGCGGGCGAGGCCGAGGGCCGCAGCGCCTCATCGGACAGGGCCGGCGTGCCCTCCGCCTCGATCGCGCTATCCACCACTCGGTCCAGCTCGTCATCCACCGGAGGCGCCCCCACCTTGCCCGCCACCTGGGCGGGACGCCCGCGCCGCTTTGGCTCGGTTGCGGTCACCCGGAATTGGCCCGTCTCCGCTGCCACCACGCTGTCACTCTCTCTAAAAGTCATTACGGCCTCTCGTACTCGTCGAGATGTGTCGGTATTTCTTTCCGCCTCGATTCCTTGTGGGCTACGCCCTCGCCGTTTAGATGGCGATTCGTGGTCTAGCGTTTCAGAGAGCGTTGGTTCATTCGAGGAACTCCCAAGCCGCGCACCTTGTTCCTCGTGACTCGGCGTCGCTGCCAGAGACGCGCGGCACCGGCCGAGTATTCAGCCCGGGGTCGGGCTCAGAGGGGACCGCGGGCCTGGATTTGCTGAAAAGGGACGGTACGGCAGGAGGTTACTTTGCTTTGCTCAGCACGAGGTCGAACGTGGCCAGGACGTGCTCCTTCATGCTGATCAGCCAGGAGCGGAGCGGCGGGATTCCGAAGTCGGCGGGCCGGATCCGGTTCTCGCCGCGAACCCAGAGGGTGCCCTGCCGTAGGCGAACCCGCCCCATGAAGCTCACGGGCCGCTCGGTGCCCCGCATGGACAGGATCCCGTGGAGGGTCAGCAGCACGTCGGTGTTGTCGGTCAGCGACGCGAACGAGCTCTCGACCTTGGCGATCCGATAGCGGATCTCCGGATGGCGCTCTCCGTCGAGCGCCCGGCGGAGATCCTTGTCCCGCCCGGCCTTCCCGGTGCGCAGGCTCGCGACCGGCACGGTGAGGGCGCCCTTGATGGGCTTCTTGAGGTCCTCGATGTCCAGCTCCACCTCGCCGCTGGGCGTCTCGCTCGCTCCGCTGAAGTTGTCCAGCGGGTGGAAGGCGTCGAAGCCCACGCGGCTCTTGCCGCTCTCCACAACCCAGCGCTCGGTCTCGGCGATTGCCGATCCTGCGAGGGGGACTCCGCAGAGCGCGACGGTGAGCAGTGCTGAGGCGAGTCGTCCAGGCACAGGGGGTGGAGTACCATGGGCGCCACGAGCGGGTCAACCGGCGGCGGGAAAATTGTTGACACCGCCGGAGGCCCGGTCTTACCGTCTAAATGCCCGCCATGACGAGCGATTGATGGCCGTAGCCCCCAGCGCCTCCTACAGCTTCACGGTTCGGCTCGGGATCCGGAACAAGCCCGGAATGCTGGGCCGCGTCACCTCGGTCATCGGCAAGGCCGGCGGGGACATCGGGGCCGTGGACCTGGTCGAGATGAGCAGGGAGCACGTCCTCCGCGACATCACGATCAAGGCCCGCGACAGCCGGCATGCCCACGACATCGTCGATCGCCTCAAGGGCATCACCGGGGTGCGGATCGCCAATATCTCGGACCGCACGTTCCTGATGCATCTGGGCGGCAAGATCGAGATCCACAGCAAGGTGCCGATCCGGACCCGCGACGACCTCAGCATGGCGTATACCCCGGGGGTGGCGCGGGTCTGCCTCGCGATCAAGGACGACCCGAGCCGGGCCTTCACCCTGACCATCAAGCAGAACGCGGTGGCGGTGGTCACCGACGGCACCGCGGTCCTGGGGCTGGGCGACATCGGACCCGAAGCGGCCATGCCGGTCATGGAAGGCAAGGCCATGCTCTTCAAGCAGCTGGCCGGGGTGGACGCTTTTCCCATCCCGCTGGACACCAAGGATCCGGGCAAGATCGTGGAGACGGTGAAGATGATCGCCCCCGCCTTCGGGGGGATCAACCTGGAGGACATCTCGGCCCCGCGCTGCTTCGAGATCGAGGAGCGGCTGCGGAAGGAGCTGGACATCCCGGTCTTCCACGACGATCAGCACGGCACCGCGGTGGTGGTGCTGGCCGCGCTCCTCAACGCGCTCAAGATCGTCAAGAAGGACATCCGCCGGATCAAGGTGGTAGTCTCCGGCGTGGGCGCCGCCGGGACCGCGACGATCAAGATCCTGCTCGCCTTAGGGACCCGGAACATCATCGGGGTGGACGAGCACGGGACGATCCACCGGGGCCGTCCCGTCGGGATGGACTTCATGAAGACGTGGGTGGCCTCGGCGACCAATCCCGGCAACGTCAAGGGCCGGATGTCCGACGCCATCCGGGGCGCGGACGTGTTCATCGGCCTGTCGGTGCCGCGGGTGCTCACGGTGCGGGACGTCAAGAGCATGGCCCGCGACCGGATCGTCTTCGCGATGGCGAACCCGGTGCCCGAGATCCAGCCGGAGGAGGCCGAGCGCCACGTGCGGGTGATGGCTACCGGCCGCTCCGACTACCCGAACCAGATCAACAACGTGCTCTGCTTCCCCGGCTTCTTCCGCGGGCTGCTCGATTCCCGGGCGCGGCTGGTGAACGACGAGATGAAGATCGCGGCCGCCCACGCCATCGCCTCCTGCGTGGGCCGCGCCGAGCTGGGCCCCGAGTACATCATCCCGAGCGTCTTCAACAAGCAGGTGGCGCCCGCGGTGGCCCGCGAGGTTGCGAAGGCCGCCCAGAAGACGGGCGTGGCCCGGCGCCGCCGCCGCGCCGACGCGCCCGACTGGTTCTAGGGCGCCCGTGGGCGGCGTGCGGGGCCCGCGCTGGTCGGTGGTCATCCCCGCGTACAACGAGGCGTCCCGGCTGCCCAGCTATCTGAAGGAGATCCAGGCCTATTTCGAGGGGCGCGACGAGTCGTACGAGGTGATCGTCGTGGACGACGGCAGCCAGGACGGGACCGCCGACCGGGTGCGCGAGGTGGCCGCCGGGCGGACAAGCGTGACCGTGCACGCGCTCGGCCGGAACCGGGGCAAGGGCCACGCGGTGCGCGCGGGCATGGCGCGGGCGGCCGGCCGGCTCCGGCTCATGGCCGACGCGGACGGGGCCACGCCCATCGGGGAGGTGGCGCGGCTCGAAGCGGCGGTGGTGGCGGGCGCCGACCTCGCGGTCGGCTCGCGCGTGCTCCACGACCCCTCGGTGATCCGCCAGGTCCGCCTGCATCGCAAGCTCTCCGGCCACGTGTTCAACTTCTTGGTGCGGCGCCTCGGGATCGCCTCGGTGGTGGACACCCAATGCGGCTTCAAGCTCTTCCGCGCGGCGGCGGCGGAGGCGCTCTTCCCGCACGTCACCACCGACGGCTTCGGCTTCGACGTCGAGCTGCTGATGCTCGCCGAGCGCCGCGGCTTCCGCATCGTGGAGGTTCCGATCAACTGGGCCGACCAGCCGGGGTCCAAGGTCGGCGTGCTGCGCGAGGGGCCGCGCATGGTCTACGAGGTGCTGGCGGCGCGGCGTCGTCTCGGCGGGCGCCCGACCGGAGGTCGGGGCGCATGATCGCGCGCCGCACCCAGGAGATCGAGCCGTTCCTGGCCGTCGAGGTCTTCCAGCGCGCCCAGGCCCTCGAGCGGCAGGGGATCGACGTCATCCACCTGGAGTTCGGGGAGCCGGACTTCGACACGCCGGCCGTCATCCGCGAGGCGGCCGAGAAGGCGCTCAAGGACGGTCGCACCCGCTACGCCCACACCCTCGGGATCCTGCCGCTGCGCGAGGCGATCGCCGAGCACTACCACGCCCGCTACGGCGTGACGGTATCGCCGGACCAGATCCTGGTGACCGCGGGCACCTCGCCCGCGATGCTGCTGCTCTTCAGCGCGCTGGTCGACCCGGGCGACGAGGTGATCCTCTCCGACCCCTACTACGCCTGCTATCCGAAGTTCGTGAAGTTCTCGGGCGGCGTGCCGGTCTACGTGCCGGTGGAGGAGTCGGACGCCTTCCAGTTCCGGCCGGACGCGGTGGCGGCCCGCCTCACCCCGCGGACCAAGGGCATCCTCGTCAACTCGCCGGCCAACCCGACCGGCACCGTGCTGAGCGCGGAGCGGCTGGCCGCCCTCTGCCGCCTCGGCCCCTGGGTGATCTCCGACGAGATCTACCACGGCCTCACCTACGAGGGGCCGGAGCACACCGTGCTCGAGTTCACCGACCACGCGTTCGTGCTGAACGGCTTCTCCAAGGCCTTCGCCATGACCGGCTGGCGCGTCGGCTACGTGATCGCCCCTCGGGAGTTCATGCCCGCGCTGGCCGCCATGCACGGCAACTTCTTCATCTCGACCAACGAGTTCGTGCAGTGGGCGGCGCTCGCCGCCCTCCGGGAGGCGGCCGACGAGAGCGCCCGCTTCCGCCGCATCTTCGACGAGCGGCGGCGGGCGATGGTGGCCGGCCTCCGGAGCATCGGGCTCGGCGTCGGCGCGCCGCCCACCGGCGCCTTCTACGTGCTGGCCAACGCCCGCCGCTTCACGAGCGACTCGCTCGCGTTCGCGTTCGAGATCCTCGAGCAGGCCCACGTGGGCGTGACGCCCGGCGTGGATTTCGGCCGCAATGCGGAGGGCTACCTGCGCTTCTCGTACGCCCAGTCGCTCGAGCGGATCCAGGAGGCGATGGTCCGGATCGGCCGCTTCCTGTCCGAGCGCCCGTGACCGACGTGGCCTGTGTGATGTGCGACAAGTACGGCCGGAGCGGCGGCGACCTGCACGTCGTCGATCTGGACCTCTCCCGCGTGTTCCTGCACGAGGACCAGTTCTTCCCCGGCTACGTGCTCCTGGTGCTGCGCCGGCACGTCACCGAGCTCTATGATCTGCCCGCGCCGGAGCGCGCGACGCTCATGGAGGAGGTGAGTCGCGTGGCACAGGCGCTCGCCCGCGTCTTCCGCCCCGTCAAGATGAACTACGAGCTGCTCGGCAACCTGGTGCCGCACATTCACTGGCACCTGGTGCCACGCCTGGCGACCGATCCCGGGCTCCGCGCGCCGATCTGGACGGTCGAGCACCAGGCGGCGCCCCTGGCGCCCGCCACCGCGCGCGAGCGGATCGAGACGATACGCCGGGCCCTCGCCTGACCGCATGGACCCAGCGTACGCGGCGGTGCACGCGGAAGAGGACCGCGCCCACTGGTGGTTCGTCGGCCGGCGCGCGGTCATCCTCGCCGAGATGGCCCGCCGGCTGCCCGCGGGAGGCGCGCGCCTGGCCGAGCTCGGCTGCGGCAGCGGCGGCATGCTGGAGGCGCTCGGGCGCTTCGGCACCGCGGTCGGCGTCGAGACGGATCCCGCGCTCCGCGCCCGCGCCCGCGAGCGCGGCCTCGACGTGCGGGCGGGCGCCCTGCCGGACGCGATCCCGCTCGAGCTCGGCCGCTGGGACGCGGTCTGCCTCTTCGACGTGCTCGAGCACGTGGACGACGAGGCCGGGGCCCTCTCCGCCTGCCGGCGGCTCCTCGTGCCGGGCGGCCGCCTCTTCGTGACGGTGCCGGCCTACGCCTGGCTCTGGAGCCGCCACGACGAGCTGCTGGGCCACCGCCGCCGCTACACGGCGAGGGGTCTGCGACAGGTCGCGGAGCGGGCCGGCTTCGCGGTGGAGCGGCTGACCTACTTCAACACGCTTCTGGCTCCGCCGATCATGGCGGTGCGCCTCGTGCGGGCGGCGCTGCGGCGACCCGGGCACGATCTCGACCGTCCGGCGCCGCGGTGGAACCGCGCGCTCGCCGCCTGCTTCTCGGCCGAGGCCCGGCTCCTCGGGTGGATGTCGCCCCCGTTCGGCATCTCGATCCTGCTGGCGGCCCGGCGCGCCGATTCATGAGCGGCCGGCACCGGCTCGCGCTGACCGGTCTGCTGGTCGGGCTGGCCACGGTCATGGTCGTCTGGCTCGGGATCGATCGCCGCCCGCCCGAATGGGATCACGCCAACCATCTCGAGCGCGCCGTCGCCTGTCACCGGAGCCTCGCCGCGCCGGGGCGCGACTGGCTGCAGGAGATCATCGCCGAGTCGAGCTTCTACCCGCCGATCGCGACGTGCGCGGCCGGGCTCCTCTACTTCGCGTTGCCCATCGTTCCGCTGACCGCCCAGGCGGTGATCTGGGCTTTCCTGGTCGTGGGCACGCTCGCCGTCTTCGGCCTCGGGCGACGGCTGCTCGACGCCGACGCGGGCCTGCTCGCGGCCTTCCTGTTCGCGACCGCGCCCTTCGTCGTGTTCATGCTGCTGAACTTCCAGCTCGACCTGCCGCTGGCCGCCATGGTGGCCCTTTCCCTCTACACGCTCGTGCGGACGGAGGATCTGTCGGTCCGCCGGTGGACGCTCGGGCTGGGCCTGGTGCTCGGCCTGGGCATGCTCACCAAGCCGCCTTTCGCCGCGTATCTCTCGGGGCCGCTCCTCTGGGTCGCGTGGCGGGGGCTCCGAGCGCCGGAGCGCCGGGCCCGCATGATGCACCTGCTCGCCGCGCTGGGGGTGGCCGCGGCGATCACGCTGCCGTGGTACGGGCCGCGCCTGGTCGGGTTGCCGGCGCAGATCATCAACCGCTCGTTCAAGCAGGCGGCCGAATCGGGGCACGCGCCGGCGTTCAGCGGCTCCTCGCTGCTGTTCTATCCCCAGGGGATCATTCCCCAGTGGGGTCTCCTGGCGACCGCGCTCTTGCTGTGGGGGATCGTGGCGCTCGCGCGCCGGCCGCGGGCCCGCGGCCTCCTGTGGGCCGCCCTGGCGCCGTGCCTGATCTTCGTCCTCATCCAGAACAAGAACCTGCGCTACACCCTGCCGCTCCTGCCTGCCGCGGCGCTGGTGACGGGGGCCGGCGTGAGCGCGCTCCCGCCGCGCGCGCGGCGGGGGCTCGGCTGGGCCTGCGCGATCGTGGGCGTCGCGCAGGTGGGCTCGGCGGCCTTCGCGCTCCCGCCGCCCACGCTGCTGGCGCCGACCGTCTCCTCGGTGGCGTTCTCCTGGCCGCCTGACGGGCGGGACTGGCATCATCGGGAGATCCTCGACGCCATCCTGCGGGCGGCGGGCCCCGGCGGGGCGCGGGTGGCGGTGGTGCCCAACGACAACTTCCTCTCGGTATCCAACTTCCGCTACGAGGTGACGCGCGATCGGCTGCCGCTCCGCCTGAGCCGCGCGTGGGAGCAGGCCCCGCTCGGCGTCGACTTCGCCATCGTGAAAACGGGTGACCAGGGGCCCGACGCGGCCTCCGCCAAGCCCGACCGGATCATGGCCGCGCTGGAGGGTGGGGACCCGTGGCTGGCCGCGGCCTACCCGGTGATCGCGCGCGTGCCGCTGCCGGACGGCAGCGAGGGCATGGTGCGGATGCGCCACCTCGAGCCGGTCCGTGGGGTGGCGCCGGCCGAGCTCGCCATGAGGCTGCGGCGCGGTGTGGCCGGGCTGCTGGCCGACGTAGTCCGCGACGCGCAGGGCCTCCGCGTGACCGTCGATTACCGAGACGACGGGCTGGCGGCCGGATCGGTGGACACGATCACGGTGGAGGCGGAGTCGGCGCTGGTCGGCGCGTTCGTCCGGCGGAAGCCGCCGCTGCGCATCGGCCCGGTGCGCCTGCGCGTCCGCGACATGGTGGTGAACCCGGGCCGGCTCGCGGTCACCGGCGCGGTCGAGCTCCTCGACGTCGGCTCCCTCCACGTGGAGCGGCTGGGGATCGCCGAGCGGGACCTGGGCGAGTTCATCGCCCAGCAGCGCGGCCTGGCCGGGCTGCGCGCCACGATGGACGAGGGGTGGATCCAGGCCCGCTGGGCGCTGCCGGGGCCTGGGCTCTCGGCGCGGCTGGCGCTGGCGGCGGGGTCGCCGCCCGCGCCGTTCACCCTGCGTGCCGCCGACCTCCGCTACGCCGGGGTGCGGCTGCCGGGGTTCCTGGTGGACTGGATCGTGAGAAACTTCGACCCGACCCCGCGCCTGCGCCGGCTGTCCATGCCGGTGTCGATGGCGCCGATTCGCATCCAGCGGGCGCGGCTCGAGGTGGGCGAGGATCCGGCCCCCACCGCCGCGACGCCCGCCGCCGCGACGAAGACGCCCGCCGCCGCGACGAAGACGAAGGAGTCACGCTGATGGCCGAGAGTCTTGCGGAGAAGAAGGCGCGGGCGGGCAAGATCCTGACCCGGCTGGCGAAGGCCTATCCGGACGCGCGCACCGCGCTCGACTTCACCACGCCGCTCGAGCTGCTGGTCGCGACGATCCTGTCCGCGCAGTGCACCGACGAGCGCGTCAACATGGTCACCGCCGGGCTCTTCCCGCGCTACCGACGTGCCGCGGACTGGGCCGCGGTGCCGTTGTCCGTCCTCGAGCGCGAGATCCATTCCACCGGCTTCTTCCGGGCCAAGGCCCGGTCGCTCAACGGCATGGCCCGGGCGCTGGTGGAGCGCCACGCGGGTGAGGTCCCACGCACTCTGGAAGACCTGGTGGCGCTCCCCGGGGTCGGCCGGAAGACCGCCAACGTGGTGCTGGGCAATGCCTTCGGCATCCCGGCGCTGGCGGTGGACACCCACGTCTTCCGGGTCTCGCAGCGCCTGGGGCTGGCCCGGGGCGACGATCCCGAGAAGATCCACGACCAGCTCTGCCAGGTCCTGCCGCGCCCGCGCTGGGTCCAGGCCAGCCACCTGCTCATCCTCCACGGCCGGCGCGTCTGCGCCGCCCGCAAGCCGGCCTGCCCGACCTGCCCGATCCTGGCGCGGTGCCCGTGGTCGGGCAAGACGAAGGCGGGCCCCGCCGCGCCCGGGTCCCGTCGCCGGGCAGGGTAGGTAGTTGACCGCGTGGAGTCTTTCTTTTATGATTACCCGTTGCCATTTGCCGGGGTGTTCGACGTGGCGGTAGGCGGTCCCATCCGGACGGAGATCATGACGACGGTAATGCCGAAGGAAGAGGATGTAGAGCACAAGTGGTTCCTGGTCGATGCCCAGGATCGGGTGCTGGGCCGCCTCGCCACCCAGGTGGCGACGGTGCTGCGGGGCAAGCACAAGCCCCAGTTCTCGCCGCACCTCGACGTGGGTGATCACGTGGTGGTCATCAATGCCGAGAAGGTGCACCTCACCGGGCGCAAGCTGACCGACAAGATCTACCGCTGGCACAGCGGCTACATCGGGGGACTGCGCGAGGTCAGCGCGGAGCGGATGCTCAAGACGCATCCGGAGCGCGTGATCGAGTGGGCGGTGCAGGGCATGCTCCCGAAGGGCCGTCTCGGCCGCGCGATGGCCAAGAAGCTGAAGGTCTACAAGGGCGCGGAGCACCCGCACGCCGCCCAGAAGCCCGAGCCGCTCGCCCTGCGCGAGCGCGCCCGCTGAGGAGCCCCATGGCCGTCGTCAGTCGTTTCTACGGAACCGGTCGCCGCAAGACCTCGGTCGCTCGCGTCTGGCTGCGGGCGGGCAGCGGCCGCATCCTGATCAATCGCCGTCCCTTCGAGGACTACTTTCCGCGCGAGACGCTGCGCATGGTCATCTCCCAGCCGCTCCAGCTCACCAACACGTTCGGGCAGTTCGACGCGATCGTGAACGTGGGCGGTGGCGGCCCCACCGGCCAGGCGGGGGCGGTGCGCCACGGGATCGCGCGGGCGCTGCTGCAGTTCGACGACAAGCTGCGCCAGACGCTCAAGCGGGCCGGCCTCCTCACCCGCGATCCGCGGATGAAGGAGCGCAAGAAGTACGGCCAGCCCGGCGCGCGCTCCAAGTTCCAGTACTCGAAGCGGTAACCGCCCGCGAGGCCGCCATGTTGAGAATCGCGGTCACCGGGGCCAGCGGGTACATGGGGGCGGAGCTGCTGCGCCTCCTGACCGTCCATCCCAAGGTGCGCATCAGCGCGGTCACCTCCGAGCGGCTCGCGGGCGAGCGCCTCGACCGCGTCTACCCGCACCTCCGGGGGCTCAGCGATCTCGTGTTCCAGGAGATCCACCGGGAGCGCCTGGCCGACGAGGCCGATGTCGTCTTTCTCGCGCTGCCGCACATGGAATCCCAGCGGCTGATGCCGACGCTCCGGCGTCACGGCAAGAAGGCCATCGATCTCTCCGCCGACTACCGCTTGAAGGACGCGACGCTGTACACCACGTGGTACAAGGCGCCCCACGAGGACGCGAGCGGGCTGGCCGAGGCGGTCTACGGCCTGCCCGAGCTGCACCGCAAGCAGGTCGCGGGCGCGTCCCTGGTGGCCTCGCCCGGCTGCTACCCGATGGGCGCGATCCTCGCCACCGCGCCGCTGCTCAAGAGCGGGCGCGGGAGCGTCGAGGGCATCGTGATCGACGGCAAGTCCGGGGTCACCGGCGCGGGCGCCCAGGGCCGCAAGGCCGACCCGATGTACCTCTTCACCGAGGCGAACGAGAACGTGCAGGCCTACGCCATGGGCACCCACCGGCACACCCCCGAGATCGAGCAGGAGCTCTCCGCGCTGGCGGGCCGGCCGGTGGTGGTCGCGTTCACGCCGCACCTGGTGCCGCTCAACCGCGGGCTCTTCACCACCGCGTCGGTGCCGCTCGCCAAGCCGGCCACGACCGCGGAGCTGGTGGCCCTCTACCAGGAGTTCTACGCGGGCGAGCCGTTCGTGCGCGTGCTCGACGAGGGGCAGCGCCCGACCACGCGGTCGGTGGTGGGCTCGAACTTCTGCGACGTCACGGTGGTGGCCGACCCGCGCACGAAGCGCGCGGTCTGCGTGTCCGCGCTCGACAACCTGGGCAAGGGCGGCTCCGCCAACGGGATCCAGAACCTCAACATCATGATGGGGTGGGACGAGCGGACCGGTCTCGACGCGCCTCCGGTGTATCCGTAGCCCGGATGCCGGACTTCCAGTGGCTGGAGGGAGGCATCACCGCCGTGCCCGGCATCCTCGCCGCAGGCGTCGCGGCCGGCATCAAGCCCAGCGGTAAGAAGGACCTGGCCCTCGTCTATTCCTCCTCGCCCGCCCGCGCGGCCGCGGTGTTCACCATGAACCAGATCAAGGGCGCGCCGGTGCTCGTCTCGCAGGAGCACGTGCGTGACGGCCGCGCCCAGGCTATCCTGGCCTCGGCCGGCTGCTCCAACGTGTGCACGGGCGAGCAGGGTGTCAAGGACGCAAGGGAAATGACGCGCATCACCGGCGAGCTGCTGCGGATTCCGCCACGGCAGGTGCTGATCGCCTCGACCGGCGTGATCGGCCAGCCGCTGCCGATGGACAAGATCCGGGCGGGGCTGCCCAGGCTGGTCAAGGGGCTCTCGCCGCAGGGCGGGCGTCTCGCCGCCGAGGCCATCATGACCACGGACACCCGGCCGAAGGAAGCGGCCCTCCGGTTCGACCTGGCCGGCCGGCCGGTGACCATCGGGGGCATCGCCAAAGGGGTGGGCATGCTCGAGCCGCACATGGCGACCATGTTCTGCTTCCTCGCCACCGACGCGATGGTGGCGCGCGACTCGCTGCCGCGGGTGCTGCGCCGGGCCACCGACCGCTCCTTCAACCGGATCACGGTCGACGGCGATCAGTCCACCAGCGACACGGTGGCGATCCTCGCCAACGGGCTGGCCGAGAACGCGTCGCTCGAGCGCGGAGGCAAGGGCCTGCGCCAGTTCGCGCGGGCGCTGGAGGCGATCACCGAGCGGCTCGCCCGCATGCTGGTCGAGGACGGCGAGGGCGCGACCAAGCTGGTGGAGGTGGCGGTGCGGGGGGCCCGCACCCGTCGCGAGGCGGTGATCGCGGCCCGGTCGGTGGCCAATTCTCCGCTGGTGAAGACCGCGATCAACGGGGCGGATCCCAACTGGGGGCGCATCATGATGGCGCTCGGCAAGAGCGCGGCGCGGGTGGCCGCCGACCGCGTGGCCATCGCCATCGGGGGGGAGCTGCTGGTGGAGAAGGGGATGCTGCGGCCGGGGGCCCGGCTCGACCGCATCCACGAGGTGATGGGCGGGCCCGGCTACACCATCGCCATCGACCTCGGGCTGGGGCGGGGCGAGGACCGGGTGTGGACATGTGACCTCAGTGAGGAGTACGTTCGAATCAACGCGAAGTACACGACCTAACACGCACGGTTCCGAGCTTCGGTCTCCGCCGCCCTCGTCGGCTGGCGGGGAAGTGTCGCGCCCCTCTCCGGGGGCCGGCCGCTCGCAACCGGAGGCCAACCGAACGGCGACGGAAAGGACGGCAGGGCCATGGCAACGCTGACCATGAAGGAATTGCTGGAGGCCGGGGTGCACTTCGGCCACCAGACCAAGCGCTGGAACCCGAAGATGCAGAAGTACATCTTCGGCGAGCGCAACGGCATCTACATCATCGACCTGCAGAAGACCCTCAAGAAGTTCCGCGAGGCCTACGCCTTCGTGCGCGATCTCGCCGCCGACGGGGGCATCGTGCTCTTCGTGGGCACCAAGAAGCAGGCCCAGGAGACGGTGCTGGAGGAGACCACCCGCTGCGGGATGTTCTACGTCAACCACCGCTGGCTGGGCGGGACCCTCACCAACTTCGCGACGATCCGGAAGTCCATCGCGCGGCTCAAGAAGCTCGACGAGATGAGCGAGACCGGCGAGTACGAGCGGCTGCCCAAGAAGGAAGTGATCGGGCTCGAGCGGGAGCGGGCGAAGCTGCAGAGCACGCTGGTCGGCATCAAGAACATGGACCGGCTGCCCTCCGCGGTGTTCATCATCGATCCCAAGAAGGAGACGATCGCGGTGGAGGAGGCCCGCCGGCTGTCCATCCCGATCGTGGCGATCGTGGACACCAACTGCGATCCCTCCGGGATCGACTACCCGGTGCCGGGCAACGACGACGCCATCCGGTCGGTGCGCCTCATCACCTCCCGGATCGCGGACGCGATCATCGAGGGCATCGGCAGCCTCGCCAAGCAGGAGGTGGAGGAGGAGATCCCGGCCTCGCCCGACATGCCGGTGGTGACCGAGGCGGAGATGACGAAGTCGGCGGAAGCCGGCGTCTGAGGCAGGACGCCTCCATGGCCTCGTCCGCGGAACAGGTGAAGAACCTCCGGGAGCGCACCGGGGCGGGGGTGATGGATTGCAAGGCCGCGCTCGAGGCCGCGCAGGGCGACCCGCAGGGCGCGGTCGAGTACCTGCGCAAGAAGGGCCTGGCCGACGCGGCGAAGAAGTCGCACCGCGAGGCGCGCGATGGGGTAGTGGCGTCTTACATCCACCCGGGCAGCAAGATCGGCGTGCTGGTCGAGGTCAACTGCGAGACCGACTTCGTGGCCCGCACCGAGGACTTCCAGCAGCTCGTGAAGGACGTCGCGATGCAGGTGGCCGCCGCCAATCCGTCCTACGTCGCCCGCGAGGAGGTGCCGGGGGCGGTGGTGGAGAAGGAGCGCGAGATCTACCGGCAGCAGATGGCCGATCAGAAGAAGCCGCCCCAGGTCATCGACAAGATCATCGAGGGCAAGCTCGAGAAGTTCTACGCGGAGTCCTGTCTGCTGGAGCAGCCCTTCATCCGCGACGCCTCCGGGAAGACCCGTCTCAAGGACATGGTGGACCAGGCGACGTCGAAGATGGGGGAGCGGATCGTGGTGAAGCGCTTCGCCCGCTTCCAGGTGGGCGAGAGCTAGGCCTCCCATGGCTGCCCCCGCCGCGGCTCCCGCGTACCGGCGCGTCCTGCTCAAGATCTCGGGCGAGGCGCTGGCGGGCGGCCAGGGTTACGGCATCGATCCCGACGTCATCAGCCGCATCGCCGAGGAGCTCGCCGAGGTGGTGCGCCTGGGCGTGGAGCTCGCGGTGGTCATCGGGGGCGGCAACATCTTCCGCGGCATCGCGGCCAGCGCGGGCGGGATGGACCGGGCCACCGGCGACTACATGGGCATGCTCGCCACCGTCATCAATGCGCTCGCGCTGCAAGACTCCATCGAGAAGGCGGGCGTGCCCACCCGCGTGCTCTCGGCCATCGAGATGCGGGCGGTGTCCGAGCCCTACATCCGGCGCCGGGCCATCCGCCATCTGGAGAAGGGCCGCGTGGTCGTGTTCGCGGCGGGCACCGGCAACCCCTTCTTCACCACCGATACCGCGGGCGCGCTGCGGGCGGTGGAGATCGGCGCGGAGGTGATCCTCAAGGCCACCAAGGTGGACGGCATCTACACCGCCGATCCGGCCAAGGACAAGACGGCGGTGCGGCTCCCGCGGGTGGGCTACATCGAGGTGCTCAACCGGGGCCTGCAGGTGATGGATACCACGGCCATCTCGCTCTGCATGGACAACAAGCTCCCCATCGTGGTCTTCGACCTCACGCGCAGAGGCAACATCCGTCGAATCGTCACGGGCGAGCCGGTCGGCTCGGTGATCTCCGCCGACGTGAGCGCGCCGAAGGGGTAGGCCATGAGCCAACCGGCGGTGTTGAAGGATCTCGAGAGCCGTATGCAGACCGCGGTGGACGCGCTGACGCGGGAGTTCGCGAGCGTCCGCACCGGCCGCGCCAACGCCTCGCTCCTGGACGGGGTGCGCGTCGAAGCGTACGGCAACCTGACCCCGATCAACCAGCTCGCGTCGGTGTCGGTGCCCGACCCGCGCACGATCGTGATCCAGCCGTGGGACGCCTCGCAGATGAAGGAGATCGAGAAGGGCATCGCCAAGTCCGACCTGGGGCTCACCCCGAGCAACGACGGCAAGGTGATCCGGCTCACGGTGCCCTCGCTGACCGAGGAGCGGCGCAAGCAGCTGGCCAAGACGGTCGGGAAGTTCGCGGAGGACGCGCGGGTCGCGATTCGCAACGCGCGCCGCGAAGCCAACGACAAGCTCAAGGCCCTCGCCAAGGACAAGAAGGTGTCCGAGGACGAGGAGCGGCGCGGCCACGACCAGATCCAGAAGACCACCGATCGGTTCACCGTGAAGATCGACGAGCTGGCGAGGAAGAAGGAGCAGGAAGTGATGACGGTGTAGTTGGCGGCGGGGTTCTGCGGACAACCGTCTGGCTCATTACCGTTTAGTTCTTTAAGCTCTTTTGAAATGCGGGGGCCCAGAAATGGCCCCCGCACTCCCCCAGTCCGCGGACACTCGTTGCTGCTGCGTCGCCGGTTGCCTGTAAGCGCCCGAAATATTTCCTGGTTTTTGGTTCTATCGGGGGTTTTTCCTGGCAATTCTTAGGGGGCTCACGTAACATGGCCCGATATGGCGGCGAAGGCCGGGATCTCCGCGGCGGTGTCGGAGCTGTCGACGCTCCACGAGGACGATCTCAAGCAGCGCATCCTGGCCCGGCCGCGCCCGCGGCACGTGGCGGTCATCATGGACGGCAACGGGCGCTGGGCCACCAACCGCGGGCTGCCGCGCGTGGCCGGGCACGGTGAGGGCGTCAAGTCGGTGCGGGCGGTCGTGCGCACCGCGGGTGAGCTCGGCATCCAGTTCCTCACCCTCTACGCGTTCTCCTCGGAGAACTGGAACCGGCCCCATCAGGAGGTGTCCACCCTGATGGCCCTGCTGGAGCGGTCCATCGAGCGCGAGCTGCCCGAGCTCATGGAGCGCAACGTGCGCTTCCGGGTGATCGGCCGTGCGGACGGGGTGCCCGCGCGGGTGGGCGAGCGCATCCAGCGGCTCATCGAGACGACGTCGCGCAATACCGGCCTCACCCTGCTCATGGCCTTCAACTACGGCGGCCGCGACGAGCTGGTGGACGCGGTGCGCGCGCTCGCCCGCGAGGTGCTGAGCGGACAGTTGCGGCCGGAAGATATCGACGAGGTTCGCGTCTCCCGCGCGCTCTACACCGACGGCATCCCCGACCCGGACCTGCTGATCCGCACGAGCGGGGAGCTGCGTCTGTCCAACTTCCTCCTGTGGCAGGTCGCCTACACCGAGTTGTGGATGACGCCGACCCTCTGGCCGGATTTCGGGGCGCGCGAGTTCTGTCTCGCGATCGCCGACTTCCAGCAGCGGGACCGCCGCTTCGGAAAAGTTTGATGTCCCGAGCACAGGGCGTGCCGCTCTCTGGGTCGGTCGAGCAGGCGGTCCCCTCCCACCGCGGAGGGCTCGTGCGCCGGCTCCTGAGCACGCTGATCCTCCTGCCCCTGTTCGTGTGGATGGTCGCGGACGGATCGGTGTGGGTGTTCGGGGCGGTCATGGTGCTCGCGGGCGCGCTCGGGCAATGGGAGTTCACCGGCATGTTCGAGCGGGCGGGCGTGCGGACCTTCCGCCTGCTCGGGCTGGTGGGCGGCTCGCTCGTGACCGCGAGCTTTGCGCTGCCGGTGTCCGAGCGGGTGGTGCTCACCGCGGTGCTTCTCGCGCTGCTCGCGGTCGGGCTGCTGCGGCCCCCGGCGGCCCGCCCGGCCTGGGAGCCGGTGGCGGTCACCCTGTTCGGCGTCTGCTACGTGAACTGGCTGCTCGGCTACACGTTCTGGCTGCGCGATCTGGACGCCGGTCGGGAATGGATCCTGCTTCTGGTTGGGGTCACGTGGCTCGGCGAGACCGCCGCCTACCTGGTCGGCTCCACCGTGGGTCGCCACAAGCTCGCCCCCGCGATCAGCCCCGGCAAGACGGTGGAGGGCGCGCTCGCGCAGCTCGTGATGTCGGTGCTGGCCGCGCTGGGCGCGCGCGCGACGTTCTTCCCGGCGCTCTCTCTCGAGAGCGCGGTCGTGGTCGGGCTCCTGCTCGGCGTGGTGGGCCAGGCCGGCGATCTCCTCGAGTCCGCCATCAAGCGGAGCGTCGGCACCAAGGACACCGGGCGGCTCATCCCCGGGCACGGCGGGATGCTGGACCGCGTGGACAGCCTGCTCGTCAACACGCCGGTCCTCTTCTACTACGCGACGTACGCGAGGTCCCTGGGCGCATGAAACGGCTGACCGTGCTGGGGGTGACCGGCTCCGTGGGGCGGCGCGCGCTCGAGCTGGCCGAGCATTTCCCCGACGAGTTCCGGGTGGAGGGCATGGCGGCCCGCGGCTCCAACCCGGAGCTGCTCGCGGAGCTGTGCCGCCGTCACCGGCCGCGGGCCCTGGCGGTGGCCGATGCGGGGGCGCTCGACGCGGTGGCGCGCGCGCTGGGGTCCCCGCGGCCCGAGCTGCTCGCCGGTCCCGCCGGCATCGTGACGCTCGCCGGGGAGGTGGAGGCCGACGTGCTGCTCTCCGCCATCGTGGGCGGGGCGGGCCTCTTGCCCACCATGGCCGCGATCAAGAGCGGCAAGAGCATCGCGCTGGCCAACAAGGAGACGCTGGTCATGGCGGGCAGCCTGATGACCGCGGCGGCCCGGGAGCGCGGCGTCCCGCTGCTGCCGGTGGATTCCGAGCACAGCGCGGTCTTCCAGTGTCTCGAGGGCCACAACCGCGCCGAGGTGGGAAGGGTGCTGCTCACCGCCTCCGGCGGGCCGTTCCGGACGATGAAGGCGGCGGACCTCGCGAAGGTCACGGTGGAGGAGGCGCTGAACCATCCGACGTGGCGGATGGGCGCCAAGATCACGGTGGACTCCGCCACCCTCATGAACAAGGGCCTCGAGGTCATCGAGGCGCGCTGGCTCTTCGACCTCGAGCCCGAGCAGGTGCAGGTGGTGGTGCATCCGCAGTCGATCGTGCACTCGATGGTCGAGTACGTGGACGGGTCGGTCATCGCCCAGCTCGGGGTGGCCGACATGGGCATCCCGATCCTCTACGCGCTGACGTACCCGCGGCGCCTACCCTGTCCGGCGGAGCGCCTGGACCTCACCCGGATCGGGCCGCTCACCTTCGAGGAGCCGGACGTGGAGCGCTTCCCGTGCCTGGACCTGGCGCGCCGGGCCTTGCGGGAGGGCGGGTGCGCGCCGGTGATCCTGAACGCGGCCAACGAGATCGCGGTCGCCGCCTTCCTCGCCGGCCGCATCCGCTTCACCCAGATTCCCGAGCTGATCGCGGAAGCGCTGGCGCGGGTGCCCGCGCGGGCGCTCGACAGTATCGACACGTGCGTGGACGTTGACACCCGGACGCGGGCGGCGGTGCGGGACTGGCTGCCCGGCGGGGTCGCGGCCGCGATGAGATAGGGGCCTCATGGCAACGGTGCAGATGCTCGTCTCGTTCGTGGTGGTGCTCGGCATCCTCATCATCGTGCACGAGCTCGGCCATTTCTTCATGGCCCGGCTCTGCGGGGTGGGGGTCGAGCGGTTCTCGGTCGGCTTCGGGCCCGTGCTCTGGCGCTTCCGGGGCAAGGAGACCGAGTACTGCCTGTCCGCGATCCCGATGGGCGGCTACGTGAAGATGATGGGGGACGATGAGAACCCGCTGGAAGGCGGCAAGGCGGGCACGGTGGATCCGGCCAAGGCCTTCAACACCAAGTCGCTCGCCGCCCGGTTCCTCATCGTCTTCGCGGGGCCCGCGATGAACTTCGTCCTCGCCGTCCTCATCGCCGCCGCGATGTTCATGTTCATCGGCCGGCCGGTGGCGCCCGCCGAGGTGGGGCGCGTGACCGAGGGTGGGCCCGCCGCGCAGACCGGGCTCCGGACCGGCGACCGCATCGTCGCGGTGGACGGCAAGCCGGTGCAGTACTGGGAGGACCTGGCCCGCGTGGTCCAGACCGCCGGCGGTCGCCCGCTCGAGGTCACCGTGCAGGGGCGCGACGCCGCCCCTCGCAAAGTCGTCCTGACCCCGGTGCAGGCCAAGCGCAAGGATCTCTTCGGCGACGACCAGATCGTGTGGGAGATCGGCGCCTCGCCGTACCTGCCTCCCGCCATCGGCGACGTCATCCCGGGCGATCCCGCCGAGCAGGCGGGGCTCAAGGCGGGCGACGTGGTGGTCGCGCTCGAGGGGCAGCCGGTGATGGCCTGGGACGAGCTGGCCGAGAAGATCCACCAGCGCGCGGGGCAGCCGACCCGGCTCGAGGTCAAGCGCGGGACCGAAACGCTGACGATCGCGGTGACGCCCAAGAAGGGCAAGGTCCCGGGCCCCGACGGCAAGGAGATGGAGGTCGGACTGGTGGGGATCCGGCCGGGCGGGGCCACCATCATGGTCCGCTCGAATCCGCTCTCCGCGATGTGGGAAGGGCTCGCGTGGTCCACCGACGTCACGGTCAAGACGGGCATCGGCCTCTACAAGATCGTGGTCGGCCAGCTCGACCGGAGCAATATCGGCGGCCCGATCCAGATCGCCAAGACCGCGGGGGAGCAGGCGCGCCAAGGCATCGTGAGCCTGGCCCTCTTCACCGCGGTGATCAGCATCAACCTCTTCCTGCTCAACCTGCTGCCGGTGCCCATGCTCGACGGCGGCCACCTGCTCTTCTTCGCCTTCGAGGCGGTGCTGGGCCGGCCGCTCTCGGTGCGCAAGCGGGAGGTCGCCCAGCAGGTCGGGTTCGCGCTCCTGATGCTGCTCATGGTGTTCGCCTTCTACAACGACTTCAAGCGGATTGGACTCTTCTGATGGGACAGTACGAGCGGCACGTGTTCGTGTGCACGGCGGGCGATAGCTGCCCGGCCCAGGGCGACGTCGAGAAATACGTCAAGACGCTGCGGGCGGGAGTGGTCACCGCCGGGCGCCACATCGAGGTCCGCGTCAACAAGGCGGGCTGCTTCTCGCAGTGCGGCCACGGGCCCATGATCGTGGTCTACCCGGAGAACGTCTGGTACGCGGGCGTCCAGGAAAGCGACCTGCCCGAGATCCTCGAGTCGCACATCCTGAACGGGGTGCCGGTCAAGCGCCTGATCTACGATCCGGGCGTCAAGGGCGCCAACAAGGTCAAGTAAGCGCCGCCATGCGCTGGACCCGGTCGCTGATCCCCACGCTCCGGGACGATCCCGCCGACGCGGAAGCCATCAGCCACAAGCTCATGGTACGCGCCGGCCTCGTCCGGCAGCTCGCCGCGGGCATCTACGTCTACCTCCCGCTCGGCCTGCGCGTGATCGAGAAGGTCAACGCGATCATCCGCGAGGAGATGAACGGCATCGGCGGGCAGGAGATCGAGATGCCGGTGCTCCACCCCGCCGAGATCTGGCAGCAGTCCGGGCGCTGGGACGTCATCGGCGGGGAGATGTTCCGCCTGAAGGACCGCAACGGGCGCGACATGTGCCTCGGCATGACCCACGAGGAGGTCATCGCCTGGCTCGCCGCCCGCGAGATCCGCTCCTATCGCGACCTGCCGCAGATCTGGTACCAGATCCAGACCAAGGAGCGGGACGAGGCGCGGCCCCGCTCGGGCGTGCTGCGCACGCGCGAGTTCCTCATGAAGGACTCCTACACGCTCGATCCGGACGCGGCCGCCCTCGAGGTGTCCTACCACGCCCACAAGGACGCCTACTGCCGCATCTTCGACCGCTGCGGGATCACCTACGTGGTGGTGGAGTCGGATCCCGGCATGATGGGCGGCTCGGGCTCCCACGAGTTCATGGCCCCGAGCGCGGCCGGCGAGGACGACGTGGCCCTCTGCGACGGCTGCGGCTACGCGGCCAACGTGGAGCTGGCCCGCGGGGTGCCGAGTGCGCCGCCGGCCGGGGACGCCAAGCCCGCCGGAAACGTCAAGCAGGAAGAGGTGGCCACGCCCGGGGTCCGTACGATCGCCGAGGTCTCCGCGATGCTGCGGATCGACCCGGCCGCCACCATCAAGTCGCTGGTCTTCATGGGGCCCGACGGCCCGGTGCTGGCGCTGGTGCGGGGCGACCACGCGCTGCACGAGCGCAAGCTGGCCCGTGCGCTCAAGGCGGAGGCCCGGCCCGCGCACCCGGAGGAGGTCAAGCAGCATCTCGGCGTGGCCCCGGGCTCGGTCGGGCCGGTCGGAGTCCGCGGCGCGCGGGTCATCGCGGACGAGTCGCTGCGCGAGGGAGGCTACGTGGTGGGCGCCAACCGCGACGGCTTCCACCTGACCGGGGTGACCCCGGGCCGGGACTTCCCGTGCGAGTGGGCGGACCTGCAGGTGGCCCTGGCCGGAGAGGGCTGCCCCAACTGCGGCAAGCCGCTGCGGATCGAGCGGGTCATCGAGGTGGGCAATATCTTCAAGCTCGGGACCAAGTACTCCGTCCCGCTGGGCGCCACGTATCTCGACGAGCGCGGCCAGCAGCAGCCGATCGTCATGGGCTCCTACGGCATCGGACCGGCCCGGATCGCGGCGGCGGCGGTGGAGCAGCGCCACGACCAGGACGGCATCGTCTGGCCTTGGGCCATCGCCCCCTTCCACGTGCACCTGGTGCCGGTGGCGGTCAAGGACGCCGCCCAGATGGCCGCGGCCGAGGAAATCTACCGGGATCTCCGGGCGGCCGGCATCGACGTGCTCATGGACGATCGGGAGGAGCGGGCGGGCGTCAAGTTCAAGGATGCCGACCTGCTCGGGATCCCCATCCGGGTGACCGTCGGCAACGCCCTCGCGAAGGAGGGCGTGGTCGAGCTCCGCCCGCGCAGCACCAGGACCGATCGACGGGTGCCCAAGGCGGAAGTGGTCGCGGCGGTCCGGGAGATGGCGCAAACGATTTCATAGGCCGGGCATGGCGTCGGGGGCCTCGGCCCGCTTGCAGGGGTCCAATCCCTGTGCTAAAGTCCTGAAAAAAGTGGGCCAGGCCCACTTTTTTTTGTGGGGGTGGCGGCATGGCGGAAGATGCACAGTGGCTCGACCAGATCGAGGCGGTCGTGGCTCCTGTTCTCGCTTCGCGTGCCATGAGCCTGGTCGACAGCGAGTGGCGGCGTGAAGGCCGGCGCTGGGTGCTCCGCCTCTTCGTGGACAAGCCGGGCGGCGTGGGCATCGCCGATTGCCAGGCCTTCAGCCGGGAGGCCGGCGACGTGCTGGACGTGTCCGGGCTCATCGAGCCGGCCTACGATCTCGAAGTGTCCTCGCCGGGGCTCGACCGGGTGCTGAAGAAGGACCGCGAGCTGGCATGGGCGGTCGGCCGCGACGTCCATTGCTGGGTGGCCGAGCCCATGGAGGGGCGCACGGAGTTCTCGGGCAGGCTCCTGGAGGTGTCCCCGGGGACATTGACCCTGGAGGAGACGGTGGGGATGCGGCGTGAGATCCCACGCCGGCTGGTGACAAAGGCAAGACTCGAAGTCGTGGCGTTTGGGCGGGTGAAGCGATGATGAACAAAGATCTCATATATGTGATCGAGCAGATCGGGCGCGAGAAGGGGATCAGCAAGGAGGTCCTCTTCGAGGCGCTGGAGTCTGCCCTCCTCTCGGCCTCCAAGAAGACGATGGGAGCCGCCGACAACGTGCGGATGGAGATCGACCGCCGCACCGGGACCCTCCGGGTCTTCGCCCGCAAGAAGGTGGTGACCACGGTCACCGACCCGAAGCTCGAGATCGGTCTCGCCGAAGGCCGCAAGCTGAACGGTGAGGCGGAGTTGGACGACGAGCTGGAGATCGAGCTGGCTCCCCAGGAGTTCGGGCGCATCGCGGCCCAGACCGCCAAGCAGGTCATCCTGCAGCGGGTGCGCGACGCCGAGCGCGACGCGGTGTACGCGGAGTTCATCGACCGCGAGGGCAAGATCGTCCGCGGCACCGTGCACCGCATCGAGAAGCGGAACGTGGTGGTGGAGCTGGGCAAGGCGGAGGCGGTCATCACGGAGCGCGAGCAGCTTCCCGGCGACCGCTATAACCCCGGCGACCGGCTGCGTGCCTACATGTTGGAGGTCAAGAAGACAGCCAAGGGTCCGCAGATCCTGCTCTCGCGCACGCATCCGGGCTTCCTGGTCCGGCTCTTCGAGACCGAGATCCCGGAGATCGCGGAGGGGATCGTCCTCGTGAAGGCGGCGGCCCGCGAGCCCGGAGAGCGCGCCAAGGTGGCGGTGTCGTCGACCAAGCGCGACGTGGACCCGATCGGGGCCTGCGTCGGGCTGCGGGGGACGCGCATCCAGGTCATCAGCCGGGAGCTGCGGGGCGAGAAGATCGACATCGTGGAGTGGTCGCCCGATTCGGCGGTGTTCGTGGCGCGCGCGCTGTCCCCCGCCAAGGTGTCGTCGGTCACGGTTTCCGAGCGCGAGGAGGGCGCGGCCGAGGACGAGCTGCGGACGGTGCTGGTGATCGTCCCGGACAACCAGCTCTCGCTCGCGATCGGCAAGAAGGGGCAGAACGCGCGGCTGGCCGCGAAGCTCACCGGTTTCCGGGTGGACATCAAGAGCGAGGGCGAGGTCGAGGAGGAGCGGCGCCGCGACGAGGAAGAGCGGGCGGAGGGCCGGCAGGGCCTCGGCGACCTGCCCGGCGTCGGCCCGCAACTGGTTGACCGCCTGGTGGACGCGGGGCTGCATTCGCCGGCTCGCGTGGTGGCGGCCGGGCTGCCCGCGCTGCAGGAGCTGCCGGGCATCGGCGAGACCAAGGCGAGCGCGATCCTGGCGGCCGCCCAGGCGTGGGTGGCCGAGCATCCGGAGCAGCCGGTCGGGAGCGCCGAGGCGGAAGCGCCGGCGGTCGAGGACGGTGGATCGGAGATCGAGCCGACCCACTTGAGAAGCTGAAGCGGGCGAAGCGCCCGCCTCAGCGGACCTGCATCGCCTGTCGCGTGGTGCGGGCGAAGGCGGAGTTGATCCGGCTGGTGCGGGACGAAGGCGGCGTGGTGACAGTGGATCGAGACGGGCGGGCGGCGGGGCGCGGCGCGTACATGTGCGCCACGACCGAGTGCGTGGAGAAGGCGGTGCAGGCGGGGCGGCTGGGGCACGCGTTCAAGCGTGCGAGTCGTCCCCCGCAGGAGCCCGCGGTGGTCATTCTGGCGAGTCGGCCGAGGAGGTAGCGCGCGTGGCGGCACGGGTAAAGGTCATCGATCTGGCGAAGGAGCTGGGCGTCACCAGCAAGGATCTGATCGTGGCGCTCGAAGGCATGGGCCACAAGGGCATGCGGGCCATGAGCCCCCTCCTCACCGCGACGGCCAACGAGCTGCGGGTCAAGCTGGGCCGCGGGCGCGATCTGCCCGCGGAGCCCAAGCCCAAGCGCGCGCCCAAGCCGAAGGCGGCCGAGGGCGACGCGGCCGCGGTGGCGCCGAAGAAGAAGGCGGCGGGAGATGGAACGCCCGCGCGCGCGAAGAAGACCGCCGCGAAGACCGTGGCGGAGACGCGCGCGGTGGTCGAGCTCGCGCCGGCGCTCGACGCCGCGAAGCCGGCGGCGACCATCTTCCGGCCCGCGCCGTCCGTCGTTCCGCCCGCGGCGCCGCCCGAGATCGCTCCGGCTCCGCCGCTCGTCCCCGCCGCGGCCGTCGCACCCGCGCCGCCGCTCGCGCCGCCCAGGCCCGCGGCCCCGCCGGCCCCCACGCCTGCGGTCCGTCCGGCTGCGACGGCCCCGCCGGTCGAGCTGAGGCCCGCGCCCCCGGTGAGGCGCGCGCCGGTGGCACCTCCGCTGAATCCGCCACGCACGGTGATCTCGCCGCCGCGCCCCGCGGCGCTCCTGGCCCCGCCGCGCCCGGCCGCGCCTGCGCGCCCGGCCGCGGTGGCCGCCCCGGCCGCGGCCCCCGCACCCCCCGCGCCGCCGCCGGCGGCGCCCAAGCCGGGGCCGGGCGGGGCCCTGCCGCCTCCGCCCGAGCCGCCGCAGGAGATCAAGCGCGAGCTGATCAAGCTGCCGGAGTCCGTCACGGTGGGCGAGCTGGCCGCCGCGATGCGCCACAAGACCACCGAGGTGATCAAGGCGTTGGTGGACCTGGGCGTGATGGCCACCGTCAACGAAGTGCTCGATCCCACCGCGGCCAAGCTCGTCGCCGACAAGTTCCACTTCGACGTGCAGGTCCGCTCGATCGAGGGCGACGTGCTCGAGGAGGAGGAGTCCGATCCGGCGCAGATGCGCCCGCGGCCGCCGGTGGTCACCGTGATGGGCCACGTGGACCACGGCAAGACCTCGCTGCTCGACGCGATCCGCACCACCAAGGTGGCCGAGCGCGAGTTCGGGGGTATCACCCAGCACATCGGCGCATACCAGGTGGACACGCGCCATGGCAAGGTCACCTTCCTCGACACCCCGGGCCACGAGGCGTTCACCGCGATGCGCGCCCGCGGGGCGCAGGCGACCGACATGGTGGTGCTGGTCGTCGCGGCCGACGACGGGGTGATGCCGCAGACCGTGGAGGCGATCAACCACGCCAAGGCGGCCAACGTGCCGATCCTGGTCGCGGTGAACAAGATCGACAAGCCGGGCTCCGATCCCGACCGGGTCAAGCGCGAGCTGTCCAACCACGGCCTCGTCCCCGAAGACTGGGGCGGGCAGACCATCTTCATCCACACCTCGGCCAAGCGCGGCGACGGCATCCCGCAGCTCCTCGAGATGACCGCGCTCCAGGCCGAGATCCTCGAGCTGCGCGCCAATCCCGCCCGGGCCGGGCGCGGCGTGATCGTGGAAGGCCGGCTCGACCGGGGCCGCGGCCCGGTGGCCACCGCGCTGATCCAGTCGGGCACGCTCAAGGAAGGCGACGCGGTGGTGGTCGGCTCCCACTCCGGCCGGGTGCGGGCCCTCTTCAACGACCGCGGCAAGAAGGTGCAGAGTGCGGGGCCGTCCGATCCGGTCGAGATCCTCGGCCTGTCCGGCGTCCCGCAGGCGGGCGACACGATGCTGGTGGTTTCCGACGAGCGCAAGGCGCGGCAGATCGCCACCGTGCGCAGCGAGCGCGACCGGCTCAAGGGCAAGAGCGCGACCCGCATCACCCTCGAGGACCTGCACAAGCAGATCGAGGCGGGGGAGGTCAAGGAGCTGCGCCTCGTGCTCAAGGCCGACGTGCAGGGCTCGGTGGAAGCCCTGACCGAGTCGCTCGAGCGGCTCTCCACCGAGGAGGTCAAGCTCAAGGTCATCCACAGCTCGGTGGGCACGGTGACCGAGTCGGACGTGATGCTCGCGTCCGCGTCCAACGCCATCGTACTCGGCTTCAACGTCAAGGCCGACCCCAAGGCGGCGACGCAGGCCCAGGCCAACGGGGTGGACATGCGCAGCTACAACGTCATCTACGACGCGATCAACGACGTGCGGGCGGCGCTGTCCGGCATGCTGACCCCCGAGATCCGCGAGACGGTGCTGGGACGGGCCCAGGTGCGCCAGCTCTTCCCCATCACCAAGGTCGGGACCATCTACGGGTCGTCGGTCACCGAGGGCAAGATGGTGCGCGGCGCCCGCGCCCGCATCAAGCGCGGCGACACCCTGCTCGGCGAGGGCGTCATCAGCTCGCTCAAGCGCTTCAAGGACGACGTCCGGGAAGTGCTGCAGGGCCTCGAGTGCGGTGTCGGCATCGAGGGGATCAAGGGCGTACAGCCCAACGACGTCATCGAGGCGTTCAGCACGGAAGAGGTTGCCCGTACGCTGTAGGGGTCGAAGGGGCATCGACCAGTGTCGGGGGCGCGGGTGGCAGTGGGTACGGTCGAGCTGCACCTGCCGGATATCGGATCGCTCAAGGGCAAGCGCCACGCGCTGAAGGGTTTGAAGGACACGCTCCGCCGCCGCTTCGAGATCTCGGTCGCCGAGGTGGACCATCACGACGTGTGGCAGCGCGCGACCCTGGCCCTGGCCTGCGTCTCGGGCGACTCCCGCCACGCCAACGAGGTCATCTCCAAGGCCATGGACTACATCGAGGATCACGTGGACGGCTGGGTCACCGACATCCAGGTCGAGATACTCTAGCCGGGCGAGGCGCATAGCCGGGCGAGGCGCAGCCGAAGGCGAGACGAGCGAATACAAGAAAGGGTGTCAGGGGGGCAATGCAAGGCAAGCGGCTCGTTCGGGTCAACCAGCTCATCAAGGAAGAGATCTCCATGATCGTCCAGCGGCAGCTCAAGGACCCGCGGCTCGGGTTCGTGACGGTGACCGAGGTGGATACGACCCCGGATCTCAAGCACGCCAAGGTCTACGTCTCGGTGCTGGGGCCGGAGCGCCAGTGGGCCGCCTCGTTCAAGGCGCTCGAGAGCGCTCGGGGTTTCGTGTGGAGCTGGCTGCGGCGCAACCTGGACCTGCGGGTCACGCCCGAGATCATGTTCCGGCCGGACCGGTCCATGGAGCACGCCGCGCATATCCAGTCGCTCCTCGCCGACCTCAAGACGAAGGCGGACGAGTCGTCGGAGACCGACTGATGAGCGCGGAACCGGCGTCCACCCCCGGCGTCACCGTCGTCGCACCGGAGCCGCCCGCCCCGCTCGTGGACCTGCTCGCCCGCCCGCGCGGCTCCGCGCTGATGCTGGGGCACGTCCATCCGGACGGTGACGTGCTCGGCACCCTGCTGGGCCTGGGGCTGGCCATGGAGAAGGCGGGCTGGACGGTGACGTACGGCGGCCCCGACCCGGTGCCCGACGTCCTCGACTTCCTCCCCGGCGCCGACCGCTGGCAGGTCTGGCGCACCGCCCCCGCGAAGTTCGACACCATCGTGCTGACCGACTGTCCCAACGACGGGCGCACGGAGGGGCTCCTCGCGGGCGCCCGCGGCCCGGCCAGCCGGGTGCTCAACATCGATCATCATCCGGACAACCGCCGGTACGGGACGCTGAACTGGATCGATCCCTCCGCCGCCGCCGTCGGGGAGATGATCTACGATCTGCTCACCGCGCTCGGGTGGCCGATCGGCCGTGACGTCGCGCTCGGCCTCTACACCGCGATCCACACCGACACCGGCTCGTTCCGCTACTCGAACACGACGCCGCGCACCTTCCGGATCGCGGCCGCGCTCACCGCGGAGGGCGCCGAGCCTGCCCTCGTCACCGACCGGCTCTACCAGCGGCGCCCCAAGGACGCGCTGCTGACCCTGGGCGGCCTGCTGAGCCGGATCGAGGTCAGCGAGGACGGGCGCATCGCGGCGCTCACGGTACCCGAGGGCGCGGCCTCCGAGGCCTTCATGGCCGCCGAGGATCTCGTGACCTATCCGCGCTCCATCGCGGGCGTCAAGGTGGCGGTGCTCCTCCGCGCCGAGGCCGACGGGCGCGTGAAGGCGAGCCTCCGCGGCAAGGGCGACGTGCCGGTCAACCGCATCGCGCACCAGTTCGGCGGCGGCGGCCACGAGAACGCGGCGGGCTGCACGCTGCCCGGGCCGCTCGCGGCGGCCAAGGCCACGCTGCTCGCGGCGGTGAAGCAGGCCCTCGACGGCCAGGCCTCGTGAGCGATCGCCACCGGGCCGGCATCCTGCCGGTGGAGAAGGGGCCGGGCGTCACGTCGTTCCAGGTGGTGGCCCACCTGCGCCGGGTGCTCCGGGCGCCGCGCATCGGGCACGGCGGCACGCTCGATCCCGCCGCCACCGGGGTGCTGCCCATCCTGATCGGGGAAGCGACCAAGCTGACGCCGTACCTGGTGGATCTCGACAAGGAGTACGTGGCCACCGTGCGCCTGGGCGTCACCACCGAGACCCAGGATCTCGCGGGCGCGGTGCTCGAGACGCGTGCGGTGCCCGCGCTCGACGCGCCTGCGCTCGAGGCCGCGCTCGCGCCGTTCGTCGGGGTGATCCAGCAGGTGCCGCCCATGTTCTCGGCGCTCCGCCGGGGCGGCAAGCGCCTCTACGAGCTGGCCCGGCAAGGGGTCGAGGTGGAGCGCGAGCCGCGCGAGGTCACCGTCCACGCGATCCAGCTCGAGTCGGTCGCGCTCCCGGACTTCGTCATCCGCATCCGCTGCGGCAAGGGTACCTACGTGCGCACGATCGCCGCGGACGTGGGCGCGGCCCTGGGCTGCGGGGCGGCCCTGGCCGGGCTCGTCCGCACCCGGGTGGGACCGTACGCGCTCGGGGCCGCCGTCTCGTGGGACGAGGTCCGCGAGGCCCGTTCCGGCGAGCGGCTCTGGCCCCGGCTCCTGCCGCCCGACAGTGCACTCGCTGCGCTGGGCGCGGTGCGACTTGGCGCAGACGCGGCCCGCGCTTTCGCGCACGGGCAGGCGGTGGCCAGCCGCGATCGCGTCAGCGGCCTGCTCCGCGTGTACGGCCCCGACGGCGGCCTGCTCGGGGTGGGGCAGGGGCTCGGCGACCGAGTGAAGCCCGAACGACTCCTTCATGCGGATCCTCCGCGACCTTCCGTCCTTCCCGCCTGAGCTGCGGCCGTCGGTGGCCGCCTTCGGCGCCTTCGACGGCATCCATCTCGCTCACGCCAAGATCCTCGATACCGCGGTGGAGCGGGCCCGCGCGCTCGGCGTCTCCGCGGTCGCGTGCACCTTCGACCCCCATCCGACCGCGGTGCTGAGGCCGGAAAAGGCGCCGGCGCCCATCGCGACGCTCGAGGAGAACCTGGCCCGCATCGCCGAGCGCGGCCTCGACGCGACCCTGGTCATCCCGTTCACCCGCGACTTCTCGCGCATGGAGGCCGAGACCTTCGTGGACGAGGCGCTGGTGCGCACCCTGGGCGCCCGCGAGGTGGTCGTGGGCTTCAACCATACCTTCGGCAGCGGGGCGCGCGGGACCGCGGTGCTCCTCCGGGAGCTGGGCGCCCGCCACGGCTTCGTCACCCACGTGCTCCCGCCGTTGCAGGTCAACGGGCTCACCGTGTCGTCCAGCGCCATCCGCGAGGCCCTGCGCGACGGCGACGTGGAGCAGGCGCGGGCCTTTCTCGGCCGTCCCTATTCGCTGACAGGGACCGTACGGCGCGGCGCCGGCCGTGGGCGCACCCTGGGGTTTCCCACCGCCAATCTGAAGCCGGACCGCCCCCTGGTCCTGGCCGCCGGGGTGTACGCGGCTCACGCCCGTTGGGAGAGCCGTCAGGCCGAGGCGGTGGTCAATATCGGCTACCGGCCGACCTTCGAGGAGTCGCAGTACTGGGTCGAGGCCTACCTGTTCGACTTCGCCGGGGACCTCTACGACCGCGCGCTCACCCTCGACTTCCTGTGCCGGATCCGGGCCGAGATGAAGTTCCCGGGCGTCGAGGCCCTCACCGCGCAGGTCCGGGCCGACATGGCGGAGGCCCGGCGGCTGCTTCGGACACAACCGGCGGGCTGATCGCTTGAACCCCTCACCCCCGCGTGGTACACTCCGCTCGTCTTAACGCGGGTTTGAGCGGCTCAACGAACCCGTCCCAACGGAGCCGCGGTCGGGGCGCTGGGGGCGTGGCGATTGGGGGGGGAGCCCCCGGGAGGATCTTCGCATGCGGCTGTCCCCGGACAAGAAGAAGGGTCTGATCGAGCAGTTCAAGGTCCACGAGGGCGACACCGGCTCGCCCGAGGTCCAGATCGCGCTGCTGTCCGAGCGGATCAACGGGCTCACCGACCACTTCAAGACCCACAAGAAGGACCACCACTCCCGTCGCGGCCTCCTGATGCTGATCGGCAAGCGCCGCGGGCTCATCGAGTACCTGCGCAAGAAGGACTCGGAGCGCTACCGAGCTATCACGGAAAAGCTCGGGATTCGCAAGTGATCGCGGATCCTGATTGGATCGATCTCACATTCGCCCGGCTCGACCGGGTCCCTCTCGAAGTCGCCACTATCCTAGCTGCCCATTCCTAGTAGGAGGACGCTGACCGCATGAGACCACACTCTGTGCAGATTCAGATCAACAACATGCCGCTCACCATCGAAACCGGCAAGGTCGCGAAGCAGGCCGACGGCGCCGTGGTCGTCCGCTACGGCGGGACCGTGGTGCTGTCCACCGCCGTCGCGTCGAGGTCCGCCCTGGAGGGCCGGGATTTCCTGCCCCTCACCGTGGAGTACCGCGAGAAGTCCTACGCGGGCGGCCGCATCCCCGGCGGCTTCTTCAAGCGCGAGGGCCGGCCCGACGAGAAGGAGACGCTCACCTGCCGGCTCATCGACCGTCCGCTCCGCCCGCTCTTCCCCAAGAACTTCCGCAACGAGCTCCAGATCATCAATCTGGTCATCTCCGCGGACTCCGACAACGACCCGGACGTGCTGGCGATGATCGGCTCCTCGGCCGCGATGTCGCTGTCCGGGATCCCGTTCTCGGGTCCGGTCGGGGCGGTCCGGGTGGCGCTGGTGGACGGCAAGCTGGTGGCCAATCCCACCTACAAGCAGGTGGCGGCCTCCCCGCTCGAGCTGGTCATGGCGGGCACGGAAGACGCCATCTTGATGGTGGAGTCCGGCGGCAAGGAAGTCAGCGAGGAGCAGATGCTGGAGGCCCTGGCCTTCGGCCACGAGCGCTGCAAGGAGCTGACGCGGATCCAGAAGGACCTGGTGGCCAAGGCGGCCAAGCCCCGCTGGGCCTTCGACGCCCAGGCGGGTGCCGATCCGGCGCTCGAGGCCCGGGTGAAGGAGCTGGCCTCGGCCAAGGTGGTTCAGGCGCTGTCCGTGCACGAGAAGCAGGCCCGCTCCCAGGGTCTCGACGCCATCTTCGAAGAGGTGTTCGCGGCCGTCGGCGGCGACGAGGCGGTCCGGGCGAAGGCCCGCGGCTACTTCGAGAAGGTCGAGAAGGCCGAGGTCCGCCGGCTCATCGTGGAAAAGGGCATCCGCGTGGACGGCCGCAGCGTCAAGGAAGTGCGCCCGATCTGGAGCGAGGTGGCGTACCTGCCGCGCGCCCACGGCTCCGCGCTCTTCACGCGCGGTGAGACCCAGGCTCTCGTCATCGCCACCCTCGGCACCAAGGACGACGAGCAGAAGATCGAGGCGTTCGAGGGCAATGCCTTCCGGCGCTTCATGCTGCACTACAACTTCCCGTCCTTCTCGACGGGCGAGGTGAAACGGTTCGGGAACCCGGGCCGCCGCGAGATCGGCCACGGCGCGCTCGCCCAGCGGGCGATCGAGGCGGTGATGCCGACCAAGGAAGAGTTCCCCTACACGGTCCGCGTGGTGTCGGAGATCCTCGAGTCCAACGGTTCCTCCTCGATGGCCTCGGTCTGCGGCGCGTCGATGGCGCTCATGGACGCGGGGGCGCCGCTCAAGGCTCCGGTGGCGGGCATCGCGATGGGGCTGGTCAAGGAGGGCGACAAGGTCGGCATCCTGACCGACATCATGGGCAGCGAGGATCACTACGGTGACATGGACTTCAAGGTCGCCGGGTCGGAGAAGGGGATCACCGCGCTGCAGATGGACATCAAGATCGGCGGCGTCTCCATCGACATCATGCGTCAAGCGCTCGCCCAGGCGAAGGAGGCGCGCCTGCACGTGCTGGGGAAGATGGCCGAGGTCATCAAGGGCCCCCGGACCGAGCTCTCGCCGCACGCTCCCCGCTTCATCACCATCAAGATCCGCCCGGAAAAGATCCGGGAGATCATCGGCCCCGGCGGCAAGGTCATCCGCGGTATGCAGGAGAAGACCGGAGCCCGGATCGACGTGGAGGACGACGGCAAGGTGACCGTGTTCTCGCCGAGCAGCGAGGCGGCCCAGATGGCGATCGGCATGATCCAGGACATCTGCCGCGAGGCGGAGCTGGACCGCATCTACGTGGGCAAGGTCAAGAGCATCAAGGAGTTCGGCGCCTTCGTGGAGATCATCCCCGGCAACGAGGGGCTCCTGCACATCTCGCAGATCGCGGATAGCCGCATCCGCTCGGTGGGCGACGTGCTCTCCGAAGGTGACATCGTCGCGGTCAAGGTCATCGAGATCGACGGCAACGGCAAGATGCGGCTCTCGCGCAAGGCGGCGCTGCGGGACCAGCCGGCGATCGGTGAGCAGGAGAAGCTCAAGATCGCCCCGAGCGCGAGCCCCGCTTAGTGGCGTATCGCAAGAGCGCGCTGCCCAACGGCATCCGTCTCGTCACCGAGACGATGCCGCATGTGCGCTCGGTGGCGGTGGGCATCTGGGTGGAGACCGGCTCGCGGCTCGAGCCCGAGCCCCTCGGCGGCATCTCCCACCTGATCGAGCACCTCGTCTTCAAGGGCACCGCGACCCGCTCCGCCGAGGAGATCGCCCGCGCGATCGACTCGGTGGGCGGCCAGATGGACGCCTTCACCGCGAAAGAGCACACCTGTTTCTACGTGAGCGTGCTCGACGAGCATCTGCCGCTGGCGGTGAGCCTGCTCACCGACATCCTGCGGCAGCCGCTCTTCGCCCCCGCCGATATCGAGAAGGAGAAGTCGGTCGTCCTCCAGGAGATCAAGATGGTGGAGGACACCCCCGACGATCTGATCCACGACCTGTTCGCGGAGCGGATCTGGACCGGTCATCCGCTGGGGCGGCCGATCCTGGGGCGCTGGGACGTGGTCAAGGAGTTCGATCGGGACACCGTGCTCGGCTACTTCGAGCGCGAGTACGTCCCCGGGCGGATCGTGGTGGCGGTGGCCGGTCACGCCGAGCACGAGCGGGTGGCCGATCTCTTCGCGGCGGGCTTCGAGGGCTGGGGGCGGCCGACAGCCCCCCACACTTTCGCCCCGCCCGCGATGCATCCCGGCATCCACACCGTGCAGAAGCCGCTCGAGCAGGTGCACCTCCTCATCGGGCTGCCCGGGGTCTCCGACACCGCGTCCGACCGCTACCCGCTCTACCTGCTCAACGACATCATCGGCGGCAGCATGTCCTCGCGGCTCTTCCAGGAGATCCGGGAGCGGCAGGCCCTCGTCTACTCGGTACACTCGGGCCAGCAGGCCTACCGCGACACCGGCCTCTTCTACGTGTACGCGGGGACGGACCCGGCCAACTTCAGCAAGGTCCTCCACGCCCTGATGAAGGAGATTCGCGGCCTCAAGAAGGACGGGGTCACCGCCGACGAGCTGTGCCGGGCCAAGGACCATCTCAAGGGGAGCCTCATGCTCTCGCTCGAGTCCACGTCTTCTCGAATGAACCGATTGGCCTCTCACGAGATGCGGTTCGGCTCGTTCATGTCCATGGACGAGATGCTGGCCGCCATCGACCGCGTGCAGATGGACGAGGTGGACACCCTCATCCACCGCGTGCTCGACGAGGAGCAGCTCTCGCTCCTGACCCTGGGGGCGGTGGACCGCCGGCACCTCCCCCGCGGCCTGATGCGCTCCTGAGGAGGCGGCGACGATCCCCCGCTACGCTCGCCCCGAGATGTCGCGGATCTGGACCCAGGACGCCAAGTACGAGACCTGGCTGCAGGTCGAGCTGGCGGTGTGCGACGTGTACGCCAAGCGCGGCCTGATCCCGGAGGACGCGCTCGGCCGGATCAAGGGGCGGGCCCGGGTCTCGGCCGCCCGTATCGACGAGATCGAGGCGACCACCCGCCACGACGTGATCGCCTTCCTGACGAACCTGGAGGAGGCGCTCGGCGCGGACTCCCGCTACGTCCACATGGGCCTCACGTCCTCGGACGTGGTGGACACCGCGCTGGCGCTCCAGCTCCAGCAGGCCGCCGACCTCCTCCTGGCCGGGCTCGAGCGATACCGGGCCGTGCTTCGTGCCATGGCGCTCCGGCATCGCGACACCCTGTGCGTGGGGCGTACCCACGGCATCCACGCGGAGCCCATGGTCTTCGGGCTCAAGGCCGCGCTCTGGTACGCGGAGGCCGGTCGCAACCTGGAGCGCCTCCGGCGGGCGCGCGAGGCGGTGCGGGTGGGCAAGCTGTCGGGCGCGGTGGGGACCTTCGCCCACGTGGACCCGGACGTGGAGGAGGAAGCCTGCCGCCTGCTCGGCCTGGAGGCCGCGCCGATCTCCAATCAGATCGTCCAGCGGGACCGGCACGCCGAGTTCTCGACCACCCTGGCGATCGTCGCCGCCTCCCTCGAGAAGGTGGCGACCGAGATCCGGTCGCTCCAGCGCACCGAGGTGCTCGAAGTGGAGGAGCCGTTCACGGCGGGCCAGAAGGGCTCGAGCGCGATGCCCCACAAGCGCAACCCGGTCTCCTGCGAGCAGGTGTGCGGCCTGGCTCGCCTCGTGCGCACGAACGCCCTGGCCGCGCTGGAGAACGTCGCCCTGTGGCACGAGCGCGACATCAGCCACTCCTCGGTGGAGCGGGTCATCCTGCCGGACTCCACGTGCCTGGTGGACTACATGCTCCACCAGATGACCCGGATCCTGGACGGTCTCCAGATCTACCCGGAGCGGATGAAGGAGAACATGGAACGGAGCTTCGGCCTCCTGTTCTCCCAGCGGGTACTGTTGAAGCTCACCGACAAGGGCCTGGCGCGGCAGAAGGCCTACGAGATGGTCCAGCGCAATGCCATGACCGCGTGGCGGGAGCGCACCGCCTTCCGCGATCTCCTGGCCTCCGACCCCGACGTCATGGCCCAGCTGAGTCTGGAGGAGCTCGACGCGTGCTTCGATGCCGCGTGGTACCTGCGCAATATCAGCACGATCTATCGCCGGGTGGGCCTTGCATGAAGGGTCGGGCCACATGAAGGCGCGGGTCCTGGTGCGGCTCAAGCCGAGCATCCTGGACGCGCAGGGCGTCACGGTGAAGCGCGCCCTGGCCTCGCTGGGCTTCGCGGAGGTGCAGGACGTGCGCGTGGGCAAGGTCGTGGACGTCGAGCTGGACGGCCTCGCGCCCGAGGACGCGCGGCGGCGGGTCGACGAGATGTGCGCCCGCCTCCTCTGCAACCCCGTTATCGAGGACTTCACGGTAGAGCTCCTCGGCGACCCCCGCTAGCTCATCCGCTGAACTGACCTCGCCTAGGCTCGCTCGGTGAACTGGAGGCAGTTGCTTGGTGAGGCGCAGCCGAAGGCGAGCCGAACGGATACAAAAGAGGGGCTTACGGTGGTAGGCGGGAGCGGCAATCTTCGTCCGGATGCCTGATCCCCTTGTCAGATCGCGAGGGGCGGGGTAGAGTGACGGTGTAGCCTCACTAAGGAGGAACACACGGTCCCATGAACTTCGGCGTGGTGATCTTCCCGGGCACGTGGAGTGACTGCGATTTTCACTACGTGATCAGCGAAGTCCTGCACCAGCCGGTGCGCTACGTCTGGCACCGCGACGCCAACCTCGCCGATTTCGACTGCCTGATCCTCCCCGGTGGCTTCTCCTACGGGGACTATCTGCGGGCGGGCGCGGTGGCGGGGCGCTCCCCGGTCGTGGAGGCGCTCCCCGAGTTCACGGCCCGGGGCGGCCTCGTGCTCGGCTCCTGCAACGGGTTTCAGATCCTCTGCGAGGCCAGGCTGCTGCCCGGCGCCCTGATGCGCAACGAGTGCCTGCAGTACCGCTGCCAGTCGACCCACCTCCTGGTCGAGAATGCGGAGACCTCGTTCACCCGCTCGCTGCGGCCGGGCCAGGTCCTCAAGATGCCCATCTCGCACGGGGAGGGGAAGTACCACGCCGACGCGGAGACCCTGCGGCGGTTGCGGGCGAAGAACCAGATCGTCTTCCGGTACTGCACGGAGGACGGGCGCATCGCCAAGGAAGCCAACCCCAACGGGTCGCTCGACAATATCGCCGGCGTGATCAACGAGGAAGGCACGGTGCTCGGGCTGATGCCGCACCCGGAGCGGGCCGCCGAGGCCGCGGTGGGCGGTACCGACGGTACCCTGATCTTCCACTCGATTCTCGGCACCCTCGTCGAAGACGGCTCGTTCCTCAAGCGGTAGCTGCCACGTGACAACCGGGTGGGGGCGGGGTGACCGCGGCCGAGCCTAAGGTCACGCTGGACCTGGCCCTGACCCACGGCCTCACGGCCGAAGAATACGATCGCATCATCCGGCGCCTCGGCCGGGAGCCCACGTTCACCGAGCTCGGCCTCTTCTCCGCCCTCTGGTCCGAGCACTGCGCCTACAAGCACTCGCGCGTGTTCCTGCGCTCGCTCCCCACCCGCGCGGCCCACGTGCTGCAGGGGCCGGGCGAGAACGCGGGCATCGTGGACCTGGGGGGCGATCTCGCGCTGACCTTCAAGATCGAGAGCCACAACCACCCGTCGTTCATCGAGCCCTTCCAGGGCGCGGCCACCGGGGTGGGGGGCATCCTGCGCGACATCTTCACCATGGGCGCGCGGCCCATCGCGGTCCTCGACTCCCTGCGCTTCGGCGATCCCGCCGATCCGCGCACACGGCGCCTCATCGAGGGTGTGGTCTCCGGCATCAGCTGGTACGGCAACTGCTTCGGAGTCCCGAACCTGGGTGGTGAGGTCGGCTTCGCGCCGGAGTACGCGGGCAATCCGCTGGTCAACGCGATGGCGGTCGGGCTCGTGACCAAGCGCGGCATCTTCCGGGCGCGCGCCGAAGGCGCGGGCAACCCGGTCTTCTACGTGGGGGCCAAGACCGGGCGCGACGGCATCCACGGCGCCACGATGGCCTCCGCCACCTTCGACGAGACCGCCGAGGAGCGGCGGCCCACCGTGCAGGTCGGCGACCCGTTCACCGAGAAGCTGCTGCTCGAGGCCTGTCTCGAAGCCATGGCCACCGGCGCGATCGTGGGCATCCAGGACATGGGGGCGGCCGGGCTCGCCTGCGCCTGCTCGGAGATGCCCGCGCGCGCGGGCATGGGCATGGAGATCGAGGCCTCACGCGTGCCCCAGCGCGAGACGGGCATGACGCCGTACGAGATCATGCTGTCGGAGTCGCAGGAGCGCATGCTCCTGGTGGCCGAGCGCGGCCGGGAGGAGGACGTCCGCCGCACCTTCGCCAAGTGGGAGCTGGACGCCGTCGAGATCGGCACCGTGACCGACGACGGCCTGCTGCGCGTGCGTTTCCACGGGGCGGTCGTGGCCGAGGTGCCGGTGAAGGCCCTGGCCGACGAGGCCCCGGTGTACGAGAAGCCCACCGCCCGGCCCCGGTGGCAGGACGCCCTCGAGGCCTACGATCCGCTCGCGCTGCCGGCGCCCCCCGATTCTGGTGACGCCTCCGACGCCCTCCTGACCCTCCTGGCCTCGCCGGGCATCGCCTCCAAGGAGTGGGTGTACCGTCAGTACGACCAGCAGGTCGGGATCAACTCGCTCGTGCTCCCCGGCTCCGACGCGGGGGTCCTGCGCATCAAGGGCACGCGCACCGGGGTCGCGGTCACCACCGACTGCAACGCGCGCTTCGTGTATCTCGATCCGCGCGCGGGCGCGGCGATGGCGGTGGCGGAGGCCGCGCGCAACCTGTCGGTGAGCGGGGCGCGGCCGCTCGGGCTCACGGATTGCCTCAACTTCGGCTCCCCGGAGCGGCCGGAGATCCTGTGGCAGTTCAAGGAGGCGGTGGCGGGCATCAGCGAGGCCTGCCGCGCTCTTGAAATCCCCGTGGTCGGCGGCAACGTCTCCTTCTACAATGAGACCCTCGGTCAGGCGGTCCTCCCCACCCCGGTCATCGGGATGGCGGGGATCCTCGACGATGCCGAGGCGCGGTGCACCCAGTGGTTCGCCGAGGCGGGCGACCGGGTGGCCCTGCTCGGGCCGGACGCGGTGAGCCTGGGCGGGTCGGAGTGGCTGTGGGTGGAGCACCACACGGTGGCGGGCCGGCTCGCGCCGCTCGACCTGGCGGTGGAGCGGGCGGTGCAGGAGGCCTGTCGCGCGGCGATCGCGGCGCACCTCCTGGGCTCGGCCCACGATTGCGCCGAGGGGGGCCTGGCGGTGGCGCTGGCCGAGGCCTGCATGAGCGGGCCGCGCCCGTGGGGAGCGGAGATCGACCTGGGATCGGGCGGCGGCCGCGTGGATCTGACGCTCTTCGGGGAAGGGCCGTCGCGCGTGGTGGTGTCGGTCAAGGCGGACCGGGCCCGCCACTTCGAGCAGTTGATGAGCGAGTTCCGGGTCCCGTGGCGCTTCATCGGACGGGTCGGGGGTGACCGGCTGCGGATCCGGGCGGGCGAGGCGAGCCTCGTGGATCTGGACGTGGACCGCATCGCGAGCGCGTGGAGGGGCGGCTTTGAGCGACATGTCAGCTGAGGCGACGGCTCTCGAGCTGGACGACAAGTTCCACGACGAGTGCGGACTGTTCGGCATCTGGAATCACGCCGAGGCCGCCAACGTCGTGTACCTCGGCCTGTACGCGCTCCAGCATCGGGGCCAGGAATCCGCCGGCATCGCCTCGACCGACGGCGACCATTTCCAGGTCGAGAAGGCGATGGGCTGGGTCGCCGACGTGTTCAGCCGCGACCGCCTCAAGCGCCTCCCCGGCCAGCGCGCCATCGGGCACGTGCGCTACTCCACCGCGGGCAGCTCCAACCTGCGCAATGCCCAGCCCATCACCGGCACCACCGCGCACGGGCCCGTGGCCATCGCCCACAACGGCAACCTGGTGAACGCGGAGGCACTTCGGGAAGAGCTCGAGAAGGACGGCGCGGTCTTCCAGTCGTCGTCCGACACCGAGGTCATCCTGCATCTGCTCGCCCGCTCCGAGGGCGCGACGCTGGCCGAGCAGCTGGCCCGCGCGCTCACCCGGGTGCGCGGGGCCTACACCCTGCTCCTGCTGACGCCCCACTCGGTCATCGGGGTGCGTGATCCCTCCGGCTTCCGGCCGCTCACGGTGGGCCGCCTGGACGACGCGTGGGTGCTCGCCTCGGAGACGTGCGCGCTCGACCTGATGGAAGCCAAGGTGGTGCGCGACGTCGAGCCGGGCGAGATCCTGGTGATCGACGAGCGCGGCCTCACCTCGCTCAAGCCCTTCCGCCCCGCCCAGCGGCTGCAGTGCGTGTTCGAGTACGTCTACTTCGCGCGGCCGGACTCGGTGCTGTGGGGCCGGAACGTGCACGCGGTGCGCAAGGCCCTCGGCCACCAGCTCGCCCGCGAGTATCCGGTGGTGGCCGACCTGGTCATCGCGGTGCCCGACTCCGGGGTCGGGGCGGCGCTCGGCTTCTCGGAGGAATCGGGGCTGCCCTACGACGTGGGCCTCGTCCGCAACCACTACGTCGGCCGCACCTTCATCGAGCCGCAGCAGGGGATCCGCCACTTCGGGGTCAAGGTGAAGCTCAACCCGAACCGAGAGGTCCTGGACGGCAAGCGGGTCGTCGTCATCGACGACTCCATCGTCCGCGGCACCACCAGCCGCAAGATCGTCAAGATGATCCGGGCCGCGGGCGCGCGCGAGGTGCACGTGCGCATCTCCTCGCCGCCGATCCAGTGGCCCTGCTACTACGGTATCGACACGCCCACCCGGCGGGAGCTGATCGGGTCGAGCCACAAGGTCGAGGAGATCCAGCGCTATCTCGGCGCGGACTCGCTCGGCTACCTGTCGCTCGAGGGGATGCTCAAGGCCACCGGGTCGGCCCCGGATCAGTTCTGTCACGCGTGCTTCACGGGCCAGTACCAGGTAGGCTTCGAGTCCGAGGAACAGGCGCAGCTCAGGCTGTTCGACTCGTAAGGAGTATGGATCCCCTGACGTATCGGGCAGCCGGCGTGAATATCCGGGCCGGCGACGAGGTGGTGCGCCGGATCGCGCCCCTGGCTGCGTCCACGCACCGCCCGGAGGTGCTGGGCGGCCTCGGCTCGTTCGCCGCCTTCTGCCGCGTCCCGTTCGGCCTCCAGGATCCGGTGCTCGTCTCCTCCACCGACGGGGTGGGGACCAAGCTCAAGATCGCGGTGATGGCCGACCGCCACGATACGATCGGCCTCGATCTCGTGGCGATGGGCGTCAACGACGTGCTGGTGCACGGCGCCGAGCCGCTCTTCTTCCTCGACTACCTGGCCGTCCACCGCGTGGAGCCCGAGAAGATCGAGGCGATCGTGACCGGCATCGCGGCGGGCTGCCGCCAGGCCGGCTGCGCGCTCGTGGGCGGCGAGACCGCCGAGATGGGGGCCCTCTACGCGCCGGGGGAGTACGACCTGGCCGGCTTCGCGGTGGGCGTGGCCGAGCGCGCCGCCCTGATCACGGGTGAGCACGTCACCGCGGGTGATCGCGTCCTCGGGCTCGCGTCCTCGGGGCTGCACTCGAACGGCTACACCCTGGCGCGCGAGGCGATCTTCAGCCGCATGGGCCTCAACCTCAACGATCCCATCCCGGGTGTCGGCCGGAGCGTGGGCGAGGAGCTGCTCGAGCCCACCCGCATCTACGTCAAGCCGGTGCTCGAGCTGATCCGGGAGGTGCGGGTGAAGGCGATGGCCCACATCACGGGCGGCGGCATCACCCTGAACCTGCCGCGCGTCCTGCCCGCCCAGCGGCGCGCCCGGATCGATCCCCGCGCGTGGCCCCAGCCGCCGATCTTCGCCGCCATCCAGCGCGCCGCCGCGGTGGACGACGCCGAGATGCGGCGCACCTTCAACATGGGGATCGGCTTCGTGGTCGTGGTCGCGCCCGAGGACGCGGCCGCCGCCACGCGGCAGCTCGAGGCGTTGGGCGAGCGGGTGTACCCGATCGGCGAGATCGTGCCGGGCAAGCCGGGCGTGGACTATGTCTGAGCCGCTGCGCGTGGGCGTGCTCGCCTCCGGGCGCGGCTCCAACTTCCGGGCGCTGGCCGAGGCCGCCGCGTCCGGGCGCATCCCCGCCGCGGTGGTCGTGCTCGTGACGGACCGGGCGGGCGCGGGCGCGCTCGCCATCGCGCGCGCGCTCGGGATCGAGGCGGTCGTGCTGGAGCCGGGGCAGCATCCCTCGCGCGAGGCGCACGAGAAGGCGGTGATCGCGGCGCTGGAGGAGCGGCGCGTCGGCCTGGTGTGCCTCGCCGGCTACCTGCGGCTCGTGAGCCCCGCCTTCGTCGCGCACTTCGCGGGCCGGCTCCTCAATATCCACCCCTCGCTCCTCCCGGCCTTCCCGGGCCTGCACCCGCAGCGCCAGGCCCTCGAGCACGGGGCCCGGGTCTCCGGGGCCACCGTGCACTTCGTGGACGACGGCGTGGACACCGGCCCCATCGTGCTGCAGGCGGCGGTGCCCGTGCTGCCCGACGACACCGAGGCCACCCTCGCGGACCGGATCCTCGTCGAGGAGCACCGGCTCTACCCGGAGGCCGTCCGGCTCTTCGCGGTGGGCCGGCTCGAGATCCGCGGCCGCCGCGTGCACATCAGGGAGGCCCCATGACTCGAGTGCGACGCGCCCTCGTCAGCGTGCACGACAAGACCGGCGTGGTGGAGTTCGCGCGCGGGCTGGCCGCCCTCGGCGCCGAGATCCTGTCCACCGGCGGCACCGCGAAGCTCCTGCGCGAGTCCGGTGTCCGGGTGGTGGACGTGGCCGAGGTCACCGGCTTTCCCGAGATGCTCGACGGCCGGGTGAAGACGCTCCACCCCGGTGTGCACGGCGGTATCCTGGCCCGCCGCGAGCGGCCCGAGCACCTGGCCGCGCTCGAGCGGCACGGCATCCGGCCGATCGACCTCGTGGCGGTGACGCTCTACCCCTTCGAGCAGACGGTGGCGCGGCCGGGCGTGTCGCTCGAGGACGCGATCGAGAACATCGACATCGGCGGGCCCAGCATGATCCGCGGCGCCGCCAAGAACCATGCCCACGTGGCGGTGATCACCGACCCCGGCCAGTACGGCCCGGTGCTGGAAGAGCTTCGGCGCGGCGACGGGGCGCTCTCCGACGCCACGCGCTACCGGCTGGCCTTCGAGGCCTTCCGGCGCACCGCCCAGTACGACGCGGCGATCGCGGCCTACCTGCGCGAACCGGGCGCGACCGGGCGCCCCGCTGCGGCGGCCGCGACGGGCTTTCCGGAGCGCCTGCCCGTGGACGGTCTGCTCGCCCAGACGCTGCGCTACGGCGAGAACCCGCACCAGTCCGCCGCCTTCTACCGCCCGTCCGCGGGCGCATTCGGCCTGAGCGCGGCCACCCAGCTCCACGGCCCCGAGCTCTCGTACAATAACCTGCTCGACTGGTCGGCGGCGCTCGGGCTCCTGCTCGAGTTCGACGATCCGGCCGCGGTGGTGATCAAGCACACCAACCCCTGCGGCGTGGCGATCGGGCAGAGCGTGGGGGAGGCGGCTTGCCGGGCGAAGGCCTGCGATCCCGTCTCCATCTACGGCGGCATCGTGGGGGTGAACCGGACGGTGGACCTCGAGGTGGTGAAGGAGCTCTCCGGCATCCTGCTCGAGATCCTCTTCGCCCCCGGCTTCGAGCCGGACGCGCTCGAGGAGATCCGCCGGACCAAGAAGAAGTGTCGGGTGTTCCAGCTCCCGTGCGCGCGGGCCGACTACCCCGCGCGGATGCGGGAGGTCCGGAGCGTGTGGGGCGGGGTGCTGCTCCAGGAGGCCGACCTCACCGACCTGGATCCGGCCGCGCTCAAGGTCGTCTCGCGGCGGCCGCCCACCGAGGCCGAGCTGCGCGCGCTGCGCTTCGGCTGGCGCGTGGCCAAGCACGCCAAGTCCAACGCCATCGTGCTCGCGACCGCCGATCAGGTCGTCGGGGTGGGCGCCGGGCAGATGAACCGGGTCGATTCCGCGCGACTCGCGGTCATGCGCGCGCGAGAGCTGGGGCTCGAGACCCGGGGCTCGGTCTGCGCCTCCGACGCGTTCTTCCCGTTCCGCGACGGGCTCGACGTGGTGGCCAAGGCGGGCGCCACCGCGGTGATCCATCCCGGCGGTTCGGTCCGCGACGAGGAGGTCGTGGCGGCCGCCGATGAGCACGGCATGGCCATGGTGGTCTGCGGGATGCGCCATTTCAAGCACTAGCCCTCCGCTCGAACGGGTCTTCACGCTGCGGGAGCTGATGCGGCTCCTCCGCCTCTCGCCCAAGCGCCGCTCGCAGCTCCGGCGCTTGGGTCTGCTGCGCGACGACCCGGGAGGCCTGCGCTTCCGCGAGCTGGTCTCGGTGCGCGCGGCCGCGAACCTGCTGGAGAGCGGGGCGAGCGTGCGCCAGGTGCGCGCCGCGCTCGACGGAGCGCGCCGGCTCGCCCCCGGGGTGCAGACGCCGCTGGCCGAGCTGCGGCTGGTGGTGCGCGACCGCCAGGTGGTGGTCGAGCAGGACCGCCTGCGGCTCGATCCGGGCACCGGGCAGACCCTGCTCGCCTTCGACGGAGGCGACCTCGAGCGCGAGACCCGGGAGACGCTGCTGACCGGCATGGTGCGCCCGCTCATCCCACCCGCCGACGCCGCCGAGATGTGGTTCCAGCGGGCGTCGGAATGGGACGGCGACCCGGAGCGCTGGGAGTCCGCGGTCGACGCCTACGAGCGCGTGCTCGACATGGATCCGGGGTACGCGGCGGCCTGGAACAACCTGGGGCTCCTCCATCATCGGATGGGGCAGTACGAGCGAGCCGGGGAGTGCTACCGGGCGGCGCTCGAGGCCGACGATAGCTGCTGCCAGGCCTCCTTCAACCTGGGCTCGCTCCACGAGGACCTCGGCGATCTGCCGGTGGCGGTGACGTGGTACCGGCGCGCCCTCGAGATGGACGCCGACTACGCGGACGCCCACTTCAATCTCGCGGGCGTCCTCGGCAAGATGGGGCGGGCCGAGAGCGCGGCGGTGCACTGGCGCCGCTATCTCGAGCTGGACCTGGGCAGCCCGTGGGCCAAGATCGCGCGCGCGCACCTGGAGGAAGGCGCCGATCCCTCCGGCGACGCGGAGACCGACGAATGACCGACGTGCTCCTGGTGGGCGGCGGCGGGCGCGAGCACGCGCTGGCCTGGAAGGTCGCGCAGAGCCCAAGCCTGGGCCGGATGGTCGCGGCGCCCGGCAACCCCGGCATCGCCGCGCATGCCCGGTGCGTCCCCGTGAAGGACACCGCGGTTGACGAACTGGTGGATCTCGCGCGCCAGGAGCGGCCCGACCTGGTGGTGGTGGGGCCCGAGGTGCCGCTCGCGCTGGGGCTCGCCGACCGGCTCCGCGCGGCCGGCTTCGCGGTATTCGGGCCGAGCGCGGCGGCGGCCCGCCTGGAGAGCTCGAAGGCCTTCTCCAAGGACCTGATGGCCCGCCACGGCATTCCCACCGCGCGGTTCCGCACGTTCCAGAACGTGACGGCGGCCCGGCGCTACTGCCGCGAGGTGGGCGCCCCCTTGGTGGTGAAGGCCGACGGGCTCGCGGCGGGCAAGGGCGTCATCGTGTGCCGCGCGCTCGACGAGGCGGACCGCGCGCTCGCCCTCTGCTTCGAGGAGCGCGCCTTCGGCGCCTCGGGCCTCACCGTGGTCGTCGAGGAGTTCCTCGAGGGCGAGGAGGCCTCGTTCTTCGCGCTCGCCGACGGCGCGGCGGTGCTCCCGCTCGTCGCGGCCCAGGACCACAAGACGGTCTTCGACGAGGACCGGGGACCCAATACCGGCGGGATGGGCGCCTACTCCCCGGCGCCGGTCATGAGCGACGCGATGCAGGACCGGGTCATGGCCGAGATCGTGCGGCCGGTGATCGCGGCGATGGGCAAGGAGGGCGCGCCGTACACCGGCGTGCTCTTCGTCGGCCTGATGATCACGCGCGAGGGGCCGAAGGTGATCGAGTTCAACTGCCGCTTCGGCGATCCGGAATGTCAGGCGATCATGCCGCGCCTCGAGGGCGACCTGCTCGCCCTGCTCCAGGCGGCCGCCACCGGGCAGGGGCTGCCGGCCGCGCTCTCGTGGAGCCCGCGGAGCTCCGTCTGCGTGGTGATGACCTCCGCGGGCTATCCGGGTCGGTACGAGACCGGTCGGCCCATCACGGGCGTCGCCGCGGCCGCCGGGCTGCCCGGGATCAACGTCTTCCATTCGGGCACCGCGATGGCGGGGAACGCCCTGGTCACCGCGGGGGGCCGCGTGCTGGGCGTGCAGGCCTCAGGCGCGGACGTGGCCTCCGCGATTCGCGCGGCCTATGCCGGCGTCGAGCGCATCCACTTCGACGGCGCCCACTACCGGCGGGACATCGGCCATCACGCCCTGAGACGGATCGGGTGAGCACGCCGACGATCTCGACCCGTGTCGTCGCGGTGGATCCGGAGCGGCCTGATCAGGCGGCGATGCGCGCCGCCGGCGCGCTGGTCGAGGCGGGCGGGCTCGTGGCCTTCCCCACCGAGAGCTTCTACGGCCTCGGCGCCGACGCCCTCGACCCCGCCGCGATCGCACGCGTGTTCGAGGTCAAGGGCCGCCCGGACGACAAGCCGCTCCTGGTGCTGGTGGACGGGATCGACATGGTGACGGAGCTGGCCGCGGCGATCCCCGACGGCGCGCGCGCCCTGATGGTGCGGCACTGGCCGGGCGCGCTCACGCTGGTGCTCCGGGCCTCCGCCCGCGTGCCCGCCGGGCTCACCGGCGGCACCGGCACCGTCGGCGTGCGCCTGCCCGGGCACGCGGTGGCGCGCGCGCTCGTCGTCGCGGCCGCGCGGCCGATCACCGCGCCGAGCGCCAATCCGAGCGCGGCGCCGCCGCCGCGGACCGCGGCGGACGTCCGCGGCTATTTCGACGGGCGGGTGGAGCTGATCCTGGACGGTGGGACGACCCCGGGCGGCGCCGGCTCCACCGTCGTGGACTGCACGGCCTGGCCTCCGCGCATCCTGCGCCAGGGCCCGGTGATCGTCGAGGCCCCATGCGCATAACCGGAGTGATCCAGGCGGGCGGCCGCAGCACTCGCATGGGCGGCCGGCCCAAGGCCCTGCTGGAGCTGGGCGGCCGGCGCATCATCGACCGGGTCGCGCACGTCGTGCGGCAGGTGGCCGACGATCTCCTGATCGTGACCAATACGCCCGAGCTCTACGCCTCGCTCGGCCTGCCGATGGTGCCCGACGTCTTCCCCGATCACGGCTCGCTGGGCGGGATCTACTCGGGCCTGCAGGCGGCCTCCGGCGACGCCGCCTTCACGGTGGCGTGCGACATGCCGTTCCTGATGCCGGAGGTCGCGCGCCTCGTCACGGCGCGCGCGGGGGAGGCGGACGTGGTGGTTCCCCGGGTCGGCGAGCAGTGGGAGACGCTCCACGCCTGCTACGCGAAGGCCTGCCTGGCGCCGATCGAAACGCGGCTCCGCGCGGGGCGGCTCAAGATCATCGGCTTCTACGACGAGGTGCGGGTGCTCAGCATCCCCGCGAGCGAGGTCGCCCGCTACCGGTCCCCCGACGTCGTGTTCATGAACGTCAATACCCCGGAGGAGCTCGAGGCCGCGCGCGTGCTCCTGCCCGCGCTCGAGCCCGGCGCCGCGCCGGCGGGACCCCGCTGATGCGTCCCGTCGAACGCGGTCACGTCCCGGGCGGGGCCCTGCCGGCCCCAGCGTCCCCAGGGCTCGCCTCGACGCCGCGGCTCGCTCGGGCAGAACGAGCTGCGACCCCCCATCCCCCAAGGGGGCGGCGCGAGGGCTGGCGACGCGTGGCGGCTTGCTCGTTCTGCCGCTGCGCTTCGCGCGGCGCTACGGCTCGCCCTGAGGGACGCCGGGGCCGGCAGGGCCCCGCCCGGGACGTGCCCGCGTTGCGCGAGGTGGCTTAGACGGTGGACGCGCGCGTCGAGGGGCTCGGGCTCGGCTCGATCCAGGAGATCAACGCGCTGCCGCGCGAGGTCGCGGAGGCGCTCTACGCGCGGCTGGTGCCGGAGGAGCTGCTCGACCGCTTCGCCATCGATCCGCACACGCTGTGCGACAAGGCGGGCGCGCGCCTGGTGCGGGTGACCGCGCCCGCGGACCAGCCGTGGGCGCGCGTGGAGGTGCGCTCGACGCCCGAGGACCGCGATCCCGCGCTGCTGGTGGACGTGGAGATGTCGCCGCTCTCGGTGCCGGAGCTGGCCTTCGTGCAGATCACCGACCCCACCGGCGGCCGCTACGCGATCGACCGAGACCCGGACGGGCGCGACACGCTCTTCGGCACCGCCTGCCGCAATATCGAGGAGGAGCGCCGCGCGATGCGCGAGGGCCTCGCCCCCGGGCAGGTGCGGCGCGGCCTGCGCCTGCTCTCCCGCGTGCTCGACGCGATGGAGGGCTTCTGCGCCCTCATCGGCAAGGAGATATACCTCATCGAGCCCCTCTTCTACCATTCCGCCATCCTCTACGAGCGCCGGGGCTGCGGCTACCTGATGGGCCGCGACGTGATGGAGTCCATCCACGCCGGCTTCTGCGACGGCGGCCCGCTGCTGAGGGCGCTCGACGCCTCGTCCGACTTCCGCGGCCCGGAGGCCGCCCGGACCGTGCGGGGACGGAGCTGGGCCATCCACGACGGCATCGGCGAGGGCCTCCGGGCCGGCGGGGGCGTGGGCGGGGTGAAGATGTACAAGGCGGCCGGGCGGCGGGCGGCGATCAACACCTTCCCGGGCGCGATCTACTGAGCGGGACCGCCGGGATATACTGTCCCGGTGAAGCGCCGGAAGCCGATCCACGCCCCCATTCACACCCCCATTCACAGCAGGGTCCGCAAGCCGATGCCGGCCAAGCCCCCGAAGGTGGAGATCCCCAAGACGGTGTACCGCCGCCGGCCCAAGCACCGGCGTCCCGCGGAGACCGAGCGATGACGCCGGCCGTCATCGTTCACTATCACGAGATCAGCCTCAAGCGGGGCAACCGGCCGCTCTTCCTCCGCCAGCTCCACCAGAACCTGCTGCGCGCGGTCGTGGACCTCGGACCGGTGGGTCTGGTCCAGCTCTCCGGGCGCATCATGCTCGACCTCTCGCGCCACCCGGAGCCGGGGCGATTGCTTGAGCGGCTCGCGCGCGTTGCGGGCGTGGCGAATTTCGCGCTCGCGCTCCGGACCGGGGTGTCGCGGGAGGCGCTGCGGGCCGCGGTGGAGCAGGCGATCGCGGGTCGCGCCTTCGGCTCCTTCCGGATCACCGCCCGCCGCGCCTTCAAGACCTTCCCGATGACCTCGGTGGAGCTCAACCGCGACCTGGGCGCCCACGTGCTCACGCGGCGGCCCGATGTCCGGGTGAGCCTCGAGCATCCGGAGCTGAACGTGCGGGTGGAGGTGCTGCCCGACGAGGCCTTCGTCTACTGCGATCCGCAGCCCGGCGCGGGCGGGTTGCCGGTGGGAACGGGCGGGACGGTGGCCGCGCTCCTCTCCGGCGGCATCGACTCCCCGGTGGCCGCGTGGCGGCTCATGCGGCGCGGGTGCCGCGTGGTCTTCGTTCACTTCCACAGCGCGCCCTACCTGCCGGATCTCTCGCGGGGCAAGGCGCGCGATCTGGTGGCCCGGCTGACCCAGTGGCAGTACCACTCGCGCCTGTTCATCGTGCCGTTCGGCGAGATCCAGCGGGAAGTCGTGCTGTCGGTGCCGCCGCCCTTCCGCGTCGTGGTCTACCGCCGGCTGATGGTGCGCATCGCGGAGCGGCTGGCCCGCCACGCGGGCGCCCTCGCCCTCGTCACCGGGGAGAGCCTGGGGCAGGTGGCCTCGCAGACGCTCCAGAACCTCACCCGGATCGACGAGGCGGCCGCGATGCCGATCCTCCGGCCGCTCATCGGCATGGACAAGCTCGAGATCACCGGGCAGGCCCACGCGCTCGGGACCTACGAGATCTCCATCGAGCCGGACGCGGACTGCTGCACGCTCTTCACGCCCCGGCATCCCGCCACGCGGATGGAAGCGGAGGCGGTCGCGGCGCTGGAGGCGCGGCTCGATCTGGAGCGCCTCGTGACCCAGGGCGTGGAGGCCGCCGAGCAGGAGCTCTTCGAGTTCCCCGCCGGGGCCGGCCCGTACCCGCCGCGCGGCGCGGCGCGGCGGCCCCTGACGGAGCCCGTCTCCGAGTGATCTCCGAGTGAACCCGACCCTGACCTTCCTCGGGGGTGCCGGGGGTACGGTCACCGGCTCCAAGCACCTGCTCGAGAACGGGGCCAGCCGCGTCCTCCTCGATTGCGGCCTCTTCCAGGGCCTGAAGGAGCTGCGCCAGCGCAACTGGGCCGCGCCGCCCGTGGACCCGCGCACGCTCGGCGCGGTGATCCTGAGCCACGCCCACATCGATCACTCGGGTTACCTGCCGCGGCTCTGCCGCGACGGCTTCACCGGCCCGATCTACTGCACGCCGGGCACCTCCGATCTCCTGAAGGTGATGCTGCCCGACGCGGCCCATCTCCAGGAGGAAGAGGCCGAATTCGCCAACCGGCACCGTACCAGCAAGCACGACCCGGCGCTGCCGCTCTACACGATCGCGGACGCCGAGCGCGCGCTCGCCCAGGTGAAGCGGGTGGACTTCGGCCACCCGTTCACCGCCACGCGCGGGGTCGAGGCGCGCTTCACCCCGTCGGGGCACATCCTGGGCGCGGGCCTCGTCACGTGCGAGATCGGCGGCCGCCGCCTCGTCTTCTCCGGCGATCTCGGCCGCTACGACGTGCCGATCATGGTGGATCCGGAGCCGGTGGCCGAGGCCGACGTGCTGCTGGTCGAGTCCACCTACGGGAACCGGGTGCATCCGCCCGACGATCCGGCCGAGCGGCTCATCGCGGCGGTGCGCCGTGCCGTGGACCAGAAGGGCTGGCTGCTCATTCCCGCCTTCGCGGTGGGACGCTCGCAGGAGATCCTCTACGACCTGCGGGAGCTCGAGAAGCGCGGGGCGATCCCGAGCATCCCGGTGGTCCTCGACAGCCCCATGGGCATCCAGGCGACCGCGATCTACGCGGCCCACACCGAGGAGCACGACGCCGCGCTCACCCGCGTGGTGGCGGGCGGCACCGCGCCGTTCGCCCCTCGGCAGTTCGAGCTCTCGCGCACGGTGGAGGACTCCAAGCGGCTGAACGACACCCGGGGCCCGGGCATCATCGTCGCGGGCAGCGGCATGGCCACCGGCGGCCGCATCCTCCACCACCTCATGCGGTTGCTGCCGGATCCGAAGACCACGGTGCTCTTCGTCGGGTACCGGGCCGCAGGCACACGGGGCCGCCTGCTGAGGGACGGGGCCGCCGAGATCCGGATGCTCGGCGCGGTGGTCCCGGTGCACGCCACGATCATGGTGAGCGATGCCTACTCCGCCCACGCCGATCGCGAGGAGATCCTGCGCTGGCTCGGCGGGTTCAAGCGGCCGCCCGGGATGACCTACGTGGTCCACGGGGAGGCGGAGGCGGCGGAAGCGCTGCGGGACGCGATCGTGAGCCGCCTCGGCTGGAGCGCGGCCGTCGCCCAGGACGGCCAGCGCGTGACGCTCTGAGCGGGCGCCCTCCGGCCTGGGCGTATCGTGGAGTCCAGGCCCTGGCCCGGCTCCTCGCCGCCGTCTTCTATCGCCGGGTGGACGT
>WNFA01000311.1_pt1 | contig 53787 bp, 53 predicted proteins | sample 5400481 | NCBI WGS metagenome assembly WNFA01 (sample SAMN13153340, study PRJNA577476) | soil metagenome | isolation source: 120 cm saprolite under Douglas fir tree site 2 hole 1 replicate 2 | place: USA:California | collected 2015-04-18 | reverse complement strand
GCCACCGGCAGCGGGACGCGGTAGTGATCGGCCAGGAGCTCGCGGATGCGCATCAGGCGGCGATGCCGAAGATCTGGTCGGGCTTGCCCATAGTGCCGTGTGCCTCTCTGACCGCGCGAGCGGGCCCCGCCGGCGCTCGAACAGAGGCTACGCCGATGGGCTCCTCGCTGCAGATGGTGTTCGCGGTGGCCGACGCTTCCTGCGTGACCGGTCGCGCGGTGACCGCATGCTGATCCAGGCGCTCCTGGCCGATCATTACCGGATCCCGCTGCCGGTGGCGCTCTCCGACAGCACCCACGGCGTGATAGAGGGTTTCGACCTGATCACGGTATAGAGGGTTTCGACCTGATCACGGTGCGCCTGCGCGACGCCGACGGCGCCGAGGGTGTCGGCTACACCTACACGGTGGGAGCCGCCGGGGCCGCGGTGCACGCGGTGCTGATCCACGATCTGGCCCCGCGCCTTCACGGCCGCGAGGCCGAGCGCATCGAGGAACTGTGGCAGGCGATGTGGTGGGCGCTCCACTACGGCGGCCGCGGCGGCGCCCAGGGGCTCGCCCTCTCGGCGGTGGACATCGCGCTATGGGACCTGCGCGCGCGGCGGCAGGGAGCGCCGCTCTGGCGCGTGCTGGGCGGCTTCGACCCACGGGTGCCCTGCTACGCGGGCGGCATCGACCTCGAGTTCCCGCTCGACGCCCTGCTGCGCCAGACCGACGACAACCTGGCCCGTGGCTTCCGCGCCATCAAGATGAAGGTGGGCCGCCCATCGCTCCGGGAAGACGTCGAGCGCGTCCGCGCCATACGCGGCCACCTCGGCCCCGAGTTTCCCTTGATGGTGGACGCCAACATGCGCTGGAGCGTCGACGACGCCATTCGCGCCGCGCGCGCGTTCCAGGATCTCAATCCGGTCTGGCTCGAGGAGCCCACGATCCCCGACGACATCCCCGGCCACGTCCGCATCGTCCGCGAGGGCGGCCTGCCGATCGCCGCGGGCGAGAACCTCCACACCCTCTACGAGTTCCGCGCCCTCATCGCGGCCGGCGGCGTGACCTTCCCCGAGCCCGACGTCACCAACTGCGGCGGCATCACCACCTTCATGAAGATCTGCCACCTGGCGGAAGCCTTCAACCTCCCGGTCACTTCACATGGGGCGCACGACATTACGGTGCACCTACTGGGCGCCGCCCCGAACCGCTCCTACCTAGAAGCTCATGGCTTCGGCCTCGACCACTACATCGCCGAACCCCTCCGCCTCGAAGACGGCTTCGCGATCGCGCCCGACCGCCCCGGTCACGGCCTCGAGTTTGATTGGAAGGGGTTGGAGAAACTCCGCGCCTGACCGACGGGGCCGCGGGCAGGGGGCAGGGGGGTCGGGTGACCCGTTCCCCGCCAACGAAAGCCAGAAGCCTCCCGATCACAGATTGGGAACTACTCACGCAAGAAAACGAGAAAGCGGGTCGTGGTCAGAGACCCCCCTGCCCCCTGCCCGCGGCCCCGCCGGTCAGCAGATCAACGTTCGCGCTGCTGTAGGGCTGGGCGGATTTCCTCGGCGATGATGTCGATCGTTTCGAGGATGGTGGGGTAGGTGCTGTAGCTGACTTCGAGCGCGACGTGCTCGCAGCCTGCCGATTGGTACTGGCGCAGTTCGCGGATGATGTTGGTGAGGGAGCCGCGGAGTACGTGGCGGGTGCCGAGCAGGGTTGTGTCGACTGCGGGCTGGTGGACGCCGTCGATCAGGATCGGGATGCGGAGACTGAGCTGGGGCTCGCCCTCGCGCTTGCTATCCTTCCAGTGGTTGCCCACGGCGAGGGCGCCGGCGCGGAAGACGGAAGGGGGCATGCCGGAGGCGTGCCAGCCGTCGCCGAGGCGGGCGGCGCGGCGCATGGCCGCTTCGGAGGCGCCGCCTACCAAAATCGGAGGGCGAGGCTTCTGCAGGGGCATAGGCGAAGCCTTCACGTTGGTGAGGTGGTGGTTCGCGGTCTTGATCTCGGGATACTCCTGGGTCCACACCGTACGGAAGAGCTCGATGGCCTCGTCGGTACGCCGGCCGCGCTCGCGGAACGGAACGTTGAGGGCCTCGAACTCACCCTCGACCCAGCCCACCGCCACGCCCACGATGAGGCGGCCGCCGGAGAGCACGTCCACGCTGGCGAGCAGCTTGGCCACCGGCAGCGGAGACCGGTAGGGCAGCACGATCACGCTGGTGCCGAGCGCGATGCGCTCGGTGACACCGGCCAGCCACGGCAGCATCGCGAGCGGATCCAACATATCGTTGCGATAAATCAGTGAGATATCGCGCGGCACGATGACGTGGTCGGTCACCCAGATGGAGTCGAGGCCCATCTCCTCGGCGCGGGCCGCGAGCTGGACGAGCCGCGAGGGCTCGATGGGGCGTCCGTAGTGGGGCAGGCAGATCCCGAGTTTCATGGGCGGGAGCCTACCACGTCTCTGCGTCCTCTGTTCGAGCGCCGGCTTGGCCGGCGCAACCGGTTCCGGGGGAGGCTCGGAGGGGGCACCTCTCTTAGACTGCAGAAGGGGGCCCCCTCCGATTGTTTAGCGGGTCAGCGAGTCGGGCGGCCGGCCCGCCATCGTGGCCGGCTCGGGGATACCGGGCTCGGTGGGCTTGGGCAGGTTGCGCTCGATCAGCCGCCAGTGCCGCACCGAGAGGAGGCAGCGTGAGAACGCGCGCTCGCCGCGCGAGTCGTCGCGGGGGGAGCGCTCGATGTCCACGCGCCCGGTCTCGAGATCCACGCCGCGCACCCACGCCTCGAAGGCGGGCGATGTCCGGCGCGCGTAGCTCACACACGTGCTCACGTCCGCCTGCGACTGCTCGGCGTAATCGGGCGGCCAGGCAAAACCGCTGCATAGCAAAACGCTGCACGTCAGGACGATGGCCCTGGTCATGGCGGGCTCCTTCCGAAGCCGTTGAGAAGAGCAAGAGGCAGGCCAGGGGCTGAGCGTCGGAGAATCGCGTGTTTAGGTTGATGGGACAACGACGATCTTGCGTCACGCCCGAAACAACCGGGAAATTTCTGCCCGATCAGCCGTCGAGGCGGGGCGGCTCCGGAAACTGCTGATCCACGAGGCGATGGTTGCGGAGCCCGATCGCCTCGCGCTGGATGATCAGGATGCGGCGCGCCTCCAGCGCCCGCGTCCGCGCATGGCGGTAGCTCGCGCGCGCGCGCTCCCGCGCTTCACCCACGGGTGCTTCCCGCAATGCGTCGTGCAACTCGGCGGCCAGGCGCAGGGCGGCCTCCAGGCGCTCGCCCGCGCGGCCGAGCGTGGCCGCCTTCTCCCCCACGATCTCCTTCTCGGTCCGCTGGAGGGCTTCCTCTCGGTAGTTCACGCCGGCCCCTCGACGACGCCCGCCGCGATGAGCTCCGCGATGCGCTCGTCCTTGTAACCGAGCAGATCGCGGAGGACGCGGCGGGTGTGCTGGCCCACGTGATAGGCGGCCGGCCCCCGGGGGTGCGTCGGCCGCCCGTCCAGGTGATACGGGCTGGCCGTCACGCGCAGAGAGGAAAGGGCCGGATGGGGCAGCACCGGAAAGAAGCCGCGCGTGGCCAGGTGCTCGGTGGCGATGACCTCGGCCGGGCGCAGCACCGGCGCGCAGGGGATGCGCACCTCGTCGAGCACGGCGAGCGCCGCGTCCGCGCTGGGGAACGTGTCGAGCCACCCGGTGATGATGCCGCGCAGGTCGCGCCAGTGCCGGCGGCGCGTCAACGCGGTGGCGAAGCGCGGATCCTCGCCCAGCTCCGGCCGCTTCATGAGCCCGAGCAAGCGCGGCCAGAGCCGCGGCGCGCCCACGATCTGCATCGCCATGTAGCGGTCGCCGATCCGGTGCACGATCATGCCCGGGCGCGGGTTGCCATGCTCCTCGCCGCCGTTGAGCACCGAGGCGTAGGTCACGCTGTCGGCGCCCACGAGGGCCTCCAGCATCGAGACGTCGAGGTGCGCGCCCTGCCCGGTGCGGGCCCGGCGCCAGAGGGCGGCCATGATCGCGCCCATCGCGTGGGCGGCGGCCAGGACGTCCGCGGCCTGGAGATTCGAGGCGCGCGGGGCCGCCTCGTCGCCCTGCTCCAGCGCCATCATGCCGGAGGCGGCGTTGATGATGTGGGCGAAGGCGGGGCGCTCCCGCCAGGGCCCGGTCTGCCCGAAGCCCGAGATCGAGCAGTAGACGATATCGGGCTTGGCGGCGCGGACTGTTTCGTAGGCCAGGCCGAGCTTGCCGACCACGCCGGGGGCGAAGTTCTCGATGAACACGTCGGCGTGGCGCGCCAGCCCCAGGACCACGTCGCGGCCTTCGGGACGGCTCAGGTCCACCGCCACGCTCTCCTTGCCCGCGTTCACGCGCGCGAAGTAGGTGGACTGGTCGTCGCGCCCGGGCTCTATCTGATGCGGGTTGCGGCGCATCTCGTCCCCCTCGACGGGGCGCTCGATCTTGATGACGCGGGCGCCCAGGTCGGAGAGCAGCCGCGTGCAGTAGGGGCCGGCGAGCACCCGGGTCAGGTCGACGACCAGCAGGCCGTGCAGCGGAAGGGAGTCGTCGGCCACGGGTCAGTCGGGGCGGGGCCTCAGGCGGACTGCGCGAGGCCCGCCGGGCAGGCGACGCCGGTGCCGCCGATGCCGCAGTAGCCCCCGGGATTCTTGGCCAGGTACTGCTGGTGATAGTCCTCGGCGTAGTAGTACTCAGGGGCCTGGCGGATCTCGGTCGTGATCGGACCGTAGCCCGCCTTCTCGAGCACCGCCTGGTACGCCTTGCGCGAGGCCTCCGCCGCGTCCTGCTGGGCGGGCCCGTAGCAGTAGATGGCCGAGCGGTACTGGGTGCCCACGTCGTTGCCCTGCCGCATGCCCTGCGTCGGATCGTGGTTCTCCCAGAAGACGCGCAGCAGGGTCTCGTAGGACACCTTGGACGGATCGAAGACGACCAGCACGACCTCGGCGTGGCCGGTCCCGCCGCTGCAGACCTCCTCGTAGGTCGGGTTCGGCGTGTGGCCGCCCGCGTAGCCCACGGAGGTCGAGTAGACGCCCGGGATCCCCCAGAACTTCTGCTCCTCGCCCCAGAAGCAGCCCATGCCGAAGACGGCGCGCTCGGTGCCCGCCGGGAAAGGCGGCTCGAGACTGGCCCCGCTCACGAAGTGGGTCTCGGGTACCGGCATGCGCTCCCGGCGGCCGGGAAGCGCGTCAGCGGCGGACGGCAAACCGCGCTTTCGCAAACCGAACATGGGCTGATCCTCCTCTCGGTAGAGCCTACATCAGGGCGGCCGCCGAGGCCACTCTGCTATGCTCGTTGGACATGAGCGGGAACGGATGGCGGTGGGAGCGGCAGCTGCACGGGATCATCCCGCCCCTGATCTCGCCGCTGGATGACGCAGGCACGCCGGACGCGGGCGCCATGGCCGCGCTCGTGGACCACGTGATCGGCGGGGGCTGCTCCGGCCTGTTCATGCTGGGCGGCTGCGGCGAAGGCGCCTGGCTTACGTCCACGCAGCGCGGCGCGGTGGTGCGGGCGGCGGCGCGCGCGGCCGCCGGGCGCGTGCCGGTGCTGGCCGGGGTGATGCTGCCCGCCACCGGGCCCGCCATCGAAGCGGCCCGCCAAGCCGCGGACGAGGGCGCGGACGCGCTCGTGGTCGGCTCCCCGTACTACTTCGGGGTGGAGCCCGCCGCGCAGGAGCGCCACGTGGAAGCGGTGCTGGCCGCCACGCCGCTGCCCGCGCTGCTCTACAACATCCCCCAGTGCACGCACCACGTGCTGCCTGCCGATATGGTGGGCCGGCTGGCCCGGGAGCCGCGCGTGCTCGGCATCAAGGATTCGGCGGGGGATTTCGAGGCCTTCCAGAAGCTGCTCGTGATCAAGCGGGAGCGCGCGCACTTCCGGGTGCTACAGGGCCACGAGGCGCTGGCCGCCGCGAGCCTGCTGCTGGGCGGCGACGGCATGGTGCCCGGCATGGCCAATCTCGCGCCCGCGCTCTTCGTCAGCCTGCAGGCCGCCGCCGATCGCGGCGCGGCGGCGGAGTGCGCGCGGCTCCAGCAGCAGATCACCGCGCTCGCCCGGATCTACCAGCAGGGGCCGTGGCTGTCCGCGCTCAAGGCGGCGTGCGCCATGCTGGGCCTGGGCAACGGCCGCCCGGCGCCGCCGCTCGCGCCCGCCGCGCCCGCCGCGCGGGAGGCGATCGCGGTCCTCCTGGACGAGGCGGGCCTGGGGGTGGCCGCGGGAGCCGCGCGCTCCCGGTGAAGCTCCAGGCCGTCATCTTCGACATGGACGGCGTGCTCGTGGACTCGGAGCCGTTCGGCTTCGAGGCCATGCGCCGGGTGGTGGCCCGGTACGGGCTCGGGTACTCGGAGGAGGAGAACGCGGAGTTCCTCGGCCGCACCACGCTCGAGTCGTGCCGCATCCTGAAAGCCCGCCACGGGCTGCCCGACACGGCAGAGACGCTGGCCGGCTTCTACATCGAGGGCATGCTCGCGCAAATCGGGGAGGGGCCGGTTCCGATGCCCGGCGTGCCCGACGTGCTGGAGCGGGTGCGGGCCGGGGGATACCGACTGGCCCTGGCCTCGTCCGCGGAGCTCCGGGTGATCCACGCCAATCTCAGCGCGCTCGCGCTCGCCCCGCTCTTCGAGGCGGTGGTTTCCGGCACCCAGGTCGCGCGCGGCAAGCCCGCCCCCGACGTGTTCCTCGCCGCGGCCGACCGGCTCGCGATGGCGCCCGACCGCTGCCTGGTCGTCGAGGACTCGCGCAACGGCCTGCTCGCGGCCAAGGCCGCGGGGATGCGCTGCGCGGTGGTGCCCTGCGCCTACACCCGCCACCAGGACTTCCGCGAGGCGGACCACCGCCTCACCGCCCTTTCCGAGCTCCTCACCCTGCTCTAGCCGGCCTCGTGATGCACCTCGCGGGTGGCCGCTGCGCGGCGGGTGGCGCCGGGGGCGGGGCCGGCGGGCGAGCTGAGTGGGCCCCCCGAGTCCGGTGCGCCGCTCGAAGAGCGGCGAATCCGGCGAGCGGGTGACGAAGCCGCCCGCCGGCCCCGCCCCCGGCGCCACCCGCCGTGCAGCGCTCCGCGCGCTAGATCTGCTTGAGGAGGAAGGCGGCGCGGCTCATGCGCCGCTCGATGGCCGCCACGTGGCGCCGGTAGGCCGCGCTGCCCGCGCCGGGATGCCAGGCGGCGGGATTCGGCAGCGCGGCGGCGAGCTGGGCTGCCTCGCTCTCGTCGAGGTCGGCGGGCGCCTTGCCGAAGTAGCGCTGGCTCGCCGCGCCCGCCCCGTAGATGCCGGGGCCGAACTCGACCACGTTGAGATAGAGCTCGAGAATGCGCCGCTTGGAGAGCGCGCGCTCGAGCTGCCAGGTCAGGAGCGCCTCCCGCGCCTTGCGCAGCGGGTTGCGCGACGGGGAGAGCCAGAGGTTCTTGGCGAGCTGCTGGGTGATGGTGGACGCCCCGCGCGGCAGCTCGCGGTCCCGCAGCGCGTCCTCGAGCGCGTTCTGCATCTCGGCGAGCGCGAAGCCATGGTGGGTGAAGAAGCCGATGTCCTCGGCCACCAGCACCGCGCGCTTGAGCGCGGGCGAGATCGCGGGATAGGGCGTCCAGGTCCAGGCGACGCGGGCCGGACGGCCCGTCGCGCGCGGCTGGGCGCGGTACCGCTCGATGAACGCGGTGGTCGCGGGGCGCTCGGTGGCGAGCCGTCCCACCGCGGGCCACCGCCAGATCTCGACGCCGATCCAGATCGCGGCCGCCAGTAGCACGAGGGCGACCAGCCGGCCCGCCCATCTCCGTCGCCTGCGCATGGCTCATGGTATCGTGGTGGGCCGATGGACGCCCTCAAGCAGCACATCGCGGAGTCGGTGGACGAGCTGGGCGAGGAGCTCAGCGCGCTGTCCTCTCGTATCCACGCGCATCCCGAGCTGGCCTTCGAGGAGCGGCGCGCCTGCGGCTGGATCGGCGAGTTCCTCGCCAAGCACGGCTTCCAGGTCGAGACCGGCGTGGGCGGCGTCGAGACCGCGTTCCGCGCAAGCTTCGAGACGGGGTCGGGGCCGACGCTCGCCATCCTCTGCGAGTACGACGCGCTGCCGGGCATCGGCCACGCTTGCGGGCACAACGTCATCGCCGCCGCGGGGGCCGGCGCGGGCGCCGCGCTGATGGCGGTGCGCGACCGCCTGCCCGGGGGGCGCATCCAGGTGATCGGCACGCCCGCCGAGGAGCGGGGCGGGGGCAAGGGCGTGCTCGTGGACGCGGGGGTCTTCGAGGGCGTGGACGCCGCCATGATGATCCACGGCTTCGACCGCACCCTGCTCCACCAGGACCTGCTGGGGGTGGTGCGCGTGACGTTCGAGTGGGCGGGCCGCGCCGCGCACGCCTCGGTGGATCCGTGGGAGGGCACGAACGCGCTCGACGCCTGCGTCGAGACCTTCAACGCGGTGGCCATGCTGCGCCAGCAGATGCGCCCGGACTGCCGCATCCACGGCGTCGTCGCGGAGGGCGGCGCCGCCGCCAACATCATTCCGGAGCGCGCGGTCGCCGACTTCAACGTGCGCGGGCCGAGCCTCGAGGCGATGTGGGCGCTCTACCGCCGCGTGGTGGCGGCAGCGGAGGGCGCGGCCGCCGCCACGTCCACCCGTCTCACCGCCACCCAGCATCCGGACGTGTACGAGCCCCTCCGGCGCAACCAGGCGCTGAACGACGTCTTCGCGGGCAACCTGGCCGCCGCCGGGCTGGCCGAGGGTCCGCCCGCGCCGGATCGCATCGCCTCCTCGGACATCGGCAACGTGAGCCAGGTCACGCCGACGATTCACGCCTGGGTGGCCATCGCGCCGCTGGGGACCGCGATCCACACGCGCGAGTTCGCGGCCGCCGCGGTGGCGCCGGCCGCGCGCGCGGGGCTGCTCGCGGGCGCCAAGCTCATGGCGCTCAGCGTGGCGGACCTGCTCGCCGATCCGTCCCGCCTCGCCGCCTTGAAGGAGGAGTTCAGGCGCCGGTGAAGGGCCGGCTCACGCTCTGGGCGGTGGCGGCGCTGCTCACGGTCGCCGTCGTCGCCCTCAGCCTGCGCTTCATGGATCCGTTCCCACCCAATCGCATCGTGCTGGCCACCGGCCAGCCGGGCGGCGCCTACGACGGCTTCGGCCGCGAGTACCAGAGCCGTCTCGCCCGCGAGGGGCTGCGCGTGGAGCTCCGCCGCACCGCGGGCTCGGTCGAGAACCTGGAGCGCCTGCTGCGCGGCGAGGTGGACGTGGCCTTCGTGCAGGGCGGCACGTACCCGCTCGTGAAGGATGCGGACGGCCGGCTGCGCGGGATGGCCGCGCTCTACCACGAGCCGCTCTGGATCTTCTATCGGGGCAAGCCGGTGACCGACAACCTCGGTGCGCTGGCCGGCCGGCGCATCGCGGTCGGTGCGCCGGGCAGCGGCACCGAGGCGATCGCGCGGGCGCTCCTCGAGGGTCTCGGCCTGCCGACCACGGGTCCAAATCTCCTGGCCCTGCCGGCCTCCGACGCGCGCGGTCAGCTCGAGACCGGGGCGGTCGACGCCGCCTTCTTCGTGTCCTCCTACCGCGACGCCCACGTCGCGGCGCTCCTCCGCCGGCCGGACGTCCACCTGCTGAGCTTCCGGCGCGACGCCGCCTTCACCGGCAACTTCCGCTATCTCTCCGCGGTGCGGATCTCGCCGGGGCTGCTCGACCTGAAGGCCGACCTGCCGCGGGAGCCGATCACGTTGATGGCGCCGGCGGCCCTGCTCGTCTGCCGCGAGACGCTCCATCCCCGCGCGGTCGAGCAGATCCTCACGGTGGCCCAGGCGGTGCACGGGACGGGGAGCCTGCTCGATCCGCCGGGACGCTTCCCCACGCGCGACGGCGTGGACGTCCCGTTGCACGACGCGGCGGCTTCCTACCTGTCGCGCGGGGAGTCGTTCCTCTCGCGCGTGCTGCCGTACTGGGCGCTCCGGTGGGTGATCCAGCTCCGCGTGCTCCTGCTGCCTCTCATCGCGATCTGGGTGCCGCTCTTCAAGATCCTGCCGTGGCTCCTGCGGTGGCGGGGCAACCGGGTGCTCGAGCGGCACTACGCGCTGCTCCGGGACGCGGAGGCCGCCGTCGCGGCGGCGGCCGGGACGGAGGCGCTACGGGAGGAAGTCGCGCGGCTCGAGGCGCTACGCGGGCAGATCGAGGGGCTGGCGCGGCGCCTCGCGCTCCCGCACCAGCGCGACGTCTACCACTGCCGCCTGCACGTGGCCCTGGTGCTGAACGAAGCGCGCGACCGCCTCCGCCGCGCGGAGGGCGCTGAAAAAGGCCCAGTCTGCGGGAGTGCGGGGCCCTCGGCCGCACGCTCAACGTAGAGGGACTACGCCTCGCGTGCGGACCTTCGGGCCCCGCCTCGCATCTGGGCCTTTTTGAGCGCCCTCCCCGGAGGCGGGACCGCGCTCCTCAGCGGTGGCGGCTGCGGGCGGAGATCACGCCCGCGCGCGAGGAGCGGAAGCGGCGACGGGCTCGGCGCTTGGCCACCCGCCGGCGGGCCCGGTCGCCGACGATGACGAGGGCCAGGCCGACGCAGAACCCGCCGAGCCCGATCCAGACCGCGGGCAGGTTGCCGACCAGCCGCACCCCGAGCACCTCCACCGTCCGCTCGCCGCCGGTGCCCGCGGAGCCGGCCAGGCGCGTCCCCGCCACGATGAACGACACGAGGGTGGCGAGCGGCAGGATCACCCCCTGTACCCCCAGGGCCAAGCAGGAGCGGGTCACCACCCGGCGGATCAGCGGAGCGCGCCCGATGAAGAGCATCGCGATCACCGAGGCCACCGCCCAGACCGCGAGCATCGCGGATGTAGTGAGGGTGCCGGGCTTGCCCGCGTTGACGACGGTCGCGACGACGAGCAGCGAGGCCGCGCCCGCGGCGGTCCCGCCGATCAGGGTGGCGAAGGCCTTCGCGAGACGGAGTGGCCAGCGCGGTCGGCTCCGTCTCGGCGCCATCGGCGGTGGCTCCTTGAGGAGCAGCCGCCAGAGCAGGAGGCTGGCCGCCAGGTAGAAGACGAGGCCGACCAGCACCAGGACATTGGCGCCGGGCATGCGGGCCTAGGGGGCTTTCCAGATCACCCGCTCGGCGGCGTCACCGAGGGCCAGCCTCGGCACGCCACCCTGCTGCAGGAGCATGGCCACGCGCTGCTTGCCGTCACGATCGTGCAGGCTCAGGAACGGGAGCTGGAAGTCGGCGCTCACGCGCAGCCAGAGCCGTCCTTTGCCGCCCGCATCGTTGAGATTGAGCGTGGGCTGCCCGTCGCCGGTCACGCCGAGCATTGCGCGGCCGTTGCCCTCGACGTCGTAGAGCCACACCGCCGGCGCTCCCGCCGGCTCCGTGCCCATCGCGCTGCGCCGCCGCCCGTTGCGGTCGTAGAGGGTGAGACCGGTGGCCCCCTCGGCGGTGAGCGCCAGGAGGGAGCGGGGCCGGCCGCCCTGGTCGAGCAGGGCCAGGCTCGGGCGGCCGTCGCCATGTGCCTTGAGCTCGACGCGGGGCCGATCGGTTTGGTCGAGCAGGGTGAGCAGCGCGGAGCCGTCCGCGCGCACGCCCAGGCCGGCGCGAAGGTGCCCGGCGCGATCGGAGAAGTCGACACCCGCCAGGCCGGGCGCGGTGACGCTCAGCACCGCGCGGTCCTGCTGGGTGTCGTCGGCCAGCGCCAGCACGGCGGTGCCGTCCGGGCGGAGGCCGAGGGTGGCGCGCACGTTGCCGGCGCCGTCGCGGAGCACGAAGCGCTCCGCTTCGAGCGTGTTGGCCACCGGGGTGGGAGCCGTCTGGCCCATCACGGTCAGGGCAGCGAGCCCGAGCAGCGCGAGGCCGCCCAGGAGCTTGAGGCGCCGGTTCTCGCGCTCCAGACGATCGAGGCGCCGTGTCAGGTGGTCGTGGACCGGCTGCGCGAGGTGGTCGTGGAACCGCTGCGCGAGGTGGTCGTGGTTGGTATCGCTCACGATCGAGTCCTCCTACTTGAGTGCGGTCGGCCCCGCGGACGAGGTCGGCCGGATTCGGCTGGGGGGAGTCTATCAGAGTGCCCGTGCGAATTCGGCGCTACACTCCGGCTCGTTCGCTAGGCGGCCCACGTGATCGACGCATCGGCGGTGCGGGACGGCGCGGTGCGGGCGGATCGCGTGGTCTGGGTCATCGACTACGGCATCGCGGTGGTGGAGATCCACGTTGTGGACTCGGGCGAGGCGCCGGAGAGGGCTGGGGAGCCGGGCGTACCGCCGGTGGCGCCGGCGCTCTGCAACGCGACCTTCGCGCCGACCGGGTCCGCCCGGCCTCGGCGGGAGCGGGCTACGGGTTCTTCGGCGCGGGCGCGGAGGCGGGGGTCGCGACGGGGCCCGCGGCGCGGCTGGTCGCCCCGGCGTACTTCGACTTCAGGTCGCGGATGAGGGCCTGGTAGGACGAGCTCCGGATGATCCGGTCGAATTGCCCGCGGTAGTTCGCGACGAAGCTCACGCCGGATACCGCGACGTCGTAGACCACCCAGCGGGCGCCGACCTGGTGGAGGCGGTAGTCCACCGGGATTTCCGAGCCGCGCCCGGTCACGATCTTGGAGCGGACGGTGGCGAACTCGCCGTCCACGTGCTCGCTCAGGTACACGACCTGCTCGCCCGTATAGTTCTCCAGCCGTCCGATGTAGGCGCGGCCGAGGAGCTGCTTGAACACCGCGACGAACTCGGCCTGCTCCTGCGGGGTGCGCTCGCGCCAGTGCAGGGCGAGCGCCCGGCGAGACATCTCCTGGAAGTCGAAGAGCCGGTCCGCGATGCGCTGGACCTCGACCCGCCGCTGGTCCTGGCCGACCGGGGCCGCCAGCTGCCCATCCTGGACGACCTGCAAGACCTGCTCGGTGGCCGCCTGCACTACCTGGGTGGGGCTGACTTCGGGTTGCGCGCCGCCGCTGGCGGCGAGCAGGAGCCACATGGCCAATGCCTTTTGCATGATTGCCTCCAGGGGATTCCGCTCCCCGGCTGGAAAGGCAGCATGGCCCATGCCAGCCGTGATGCCGGCTAAGGGGTCGGATTTGTGTGCTTCACCAAAGCCGCGGGGTGACGCGACTTGTCCGCCACGGGACGCACGTCACGAGCCGGACGGGCTCAGGAGATGGGGACGGCGAGGGTCTCCCGGGCGACGCGCTGCAGCTCCGACATGTCGAACGGCTTGGTGAGCACGGGCGCGGCGATGTCCGCGATGAGCCCCTGGTAATCGGTGTGCTCGGAGGTGCCGGTGATGAAGACGAATCGGCGCGCCAGGTCGGGCCGGGTCTGCTCCAGCTCCCGGTAGAGACCAAGCCCGTCGAGCTCGGGCATGCGCAGGTCGCTGAGGATGAGATCGTACACGCGGCGGCCGATGAGCTCGAGCGCGGCCAGGCCGTCGGGTGCGGTATCCACATCGTAGCCATCGCCGGTCAGCACGTCCGCGATGAGCTGCGCGATAGTGGGCTCGTCGTCCACCACGAGGATCCGCGGGCGCGAACCGAGAGCGGCCATGCCCCCTGGTGGAGCAAGACGCGGGCCAGCGGGATGTGGCAGGGAAATCAGCCGGTTCAGCGGCTCCGGCGGATCGCGCCCACAGAAATCGTCAGGGTCCGACCGGAAATGAGCACCGGCGCCGCGGCCCTTACGCGGGCTGAAGGCGCCGCCGGGCCGCGATGCCGCGGATGCCGAGCCAGAGCCGGCCGATCCCGACGAGCAGAACCAGCAGCGCCGCGTTCGCGAGCGCGTACCACCACCAGTTGTTCAGCTTGAGGCCGAGGAGCTCCTTGGCGAGCGTGAGCACGATCAGGTGGTGGAGGAAGTAGAGCATCAGCGCGGTGCGCCCCAGGATCACCAGCCACGCGGCGGGCAGGCGCTTGACCTCGACCGCGTAGTAAGCGAGGCCGAGCAGGCAGAAGACCGCGCCAAAGGACAGGAAGCTCGTGACCCCGCGCGCGGTCCAGTGGTTGTTGACGATGAAATCGCGCTTGAAGGCCAGCGAGAGATGGAGCGGGGTGCCGTGCGCCCAGTCCCAGATCGCGAACACGGCCAGGCAGGCGAGGCCCGCCACCGTCATGCGCGCGAGGTAGCGGGCGCGCCGCTCGGCGGTGTCCTGGAGCGCGAAGACCCAGCCCAGAGCCAGCCCGATCCACACGATGGCGATCCAGGGCCACGGTGGGAACTCGAAGAAGAAGATCCGCCCCAGCACGCGATGGTCGGGCAGCCAGGCCGCGATGTCCCGGTGCAGCACCGAGAAGAGCGCGTAGAAGCCGAGCGCGAACGCCACCAGGAGATAGCGGGCGGGCCGCCGGTGCAAGACGAGCATCGGGGGCAGGGCCAGGATGATGCCGAGCCCGATGGTCTGGAGCACGCCGCCCTCCCAGAACGGCTCGTCGCGGAAGGCGACCAGGTTGAGTGCCCAGCCGGCCAGGATGAGCTTCGCCCCGCGCTGGAGGAACTTCGTGGCCACTCCGACGCTGACCGGCGCGCCCGCCTGGCGGCGCGGCGCGAACGACAGCGGCAGGCAGAAGCCGACCAGGAACAGGAAGAGCGGCGCGCCCACCACCATGGTCGCGTAGATCAGGTTGTAGCGCGGCCAGCCCATGGCGCCGTCCTGCCACCAGCGCCCGGTGTGATTCGCGATCATGAGGAGCAGGGCGAAGCCCCGCACCGCGTCCAGGAACTGCAACCGCTCCGCGGAGCCGCGCTCGACCGCGGCCTTCGCTGTCATTCGATGTATCCTCCGCCGGCTCGTCTCGCTAGCGCGGGTGCTTGGTCGGGGTCCGCCGGGGCGCGAAGAACATCGGGCGGCTCATCCGGCCGACCGGCACCTCCACGAGCGCCGGGCGATCCTTGTCGATGGCCTCGCGGACGAGGCGGCCGACCTCGGTCGGCTCCTTGGCGCGCATGCCGAGGACGCCGTAGGCGTCGGCCAGCTTCATGAAGTCCGGGTTCTTGAGCTCGGCGCCGTACTGGCCGCCCCAGGATTCGTCGAGGTCGCGCGCCACGTTGCCGTACGAGCTGTCGTTGAAGACCACCGCGACCACGTTGATGCCGTAGCGGGCGGCGGTGGAGAGCTCCTGCGCGTTGAAGAGGAAGCCGCCGTCGCCGGAGACCGAGACCACCGGGCGATCCGGCCGGGCGACCTTGGCCCCGAGCGCCACCGGATAGGCGTAGCCCAGGTTGCCCGAGTAGGACGAGGAGAGATACGTCCGCGGCTCGTAGACCGGCCAGAACGGCCGCGAGTAGTAGCCGATCTGGGTCATGCCCGCCACCAGGATGGCGTTCTCGGGGGTTTCCGCGCGGAGGGACTTGATGATGGAGGCGTTGGGCTCCATCGTGTTGTCGGCGTCGATCTTGGCGCGGAGAGCCTCGTGCTCCGCCTTGCGCGAGGGCCGGGGCGGGGACGCCGCGCGCAGCCGCTCCAGCAGGGCCTCGAGCGTGGCCCGCGCGTCGCCGACCAGACCGAGCGTCTCCTTGTGGCTGCGCCCGATCTCCCGTTCGTCCGCGTCGATCTGGACGATACGCGTCCCGGGCTTGAAGGTCACCAGGGCCAGGCGCGTGCCCACTGCCAATACCACGTCCGCCTCGTGCACGTGGTTACGCAGGGGCGAGTCGCGCCAGTAGGCGGCGCCGAGCGAGAGCGCGTTGTGGTCGCTCACCGCGCCCTTGCCCTCGGCGGACTGGGCCACGCCGGCCTGCAGGTGCTCGGCCACCGCGGCGAGCGCGTCGTGACCGCCGGAGAGGTGGACGCCGCCGCCCGCGTAGATCAGGGGCGCGCGCGCGCCGAGCAGCAGCTCGGCCGCCCGGTCCACGTCGCGCGGCTCGACCGGGCGCGGCCGGCCCGACCTGAGCTGGATGACCGCCTCGCGCACCGCGGCGGGGATGTCGGCGACCTGCAGCACGCGCTTACGCCACTTCGTCACCGGCGCGATGCAGTCGAGCTGGTCGTTGACCTCGTGGAGCAGGCCGATGTCCTTCCCGATGCTGTCGCGCGGGATCTGGCCCGAGAGGATCAGCACCGGCGAGGAGGCCGAGTAGGCGGTGGAGAGGCCGGACATGGCGTTCAGCAGGCCCGGCCCCGGCACCACCAGCGCGGTACCGAAGCTGCCGCTCGCGCGCGCGTAGCCGTCGGCCATGAAGCTCGTGGCTTGCTCGTGGCGCGTGGTGATGAAGCGGATGCGCGGCTCGTCGCGCAGGGCCGCCATCACCCCGTAGAGCTGCACGCCGGGCAGCCCGAAGATCACGCGGACGCCTTCGGTGTAGAGGGAGCGCACCAGCGCTTCGCCGCCGGTCATGGGTGTCGCCGCCATGGTCTCGTCTCTCCTGTGGCCCCGGCTCAGGGCGCCTGCACGGCGCCGGCCTGGGCGAGATCGTCAATTGCGCGTTCCTTGTAGCCGAGTAATCCGGTGAGGACGGAGCGCGTGTGCTCGCCGACGCGGTAGGGCGCCGGCCCCGCCGGCGTGACCGCCCGGCCGTCGAGCTGGAACGGCGCGGCGGTGACGCGCACTTCTCCGCGGGCCGGATGCGGCACCGTGGGGAAGGCGCCGCGCGCCTGCAGATGCGGATGCGCGATGACCTCTTCGGGCATGAGCACCGCGGCGGCGGGAATGCGGGCGCCGCGGAGCGCCTCCAGCGCCTCGTCCACCGTGGCGAAGCGCGCGATCCACTCGCCGATGATGTCGCGTAGCGCGGGCCAGTTGCGCCGGCGCAGGTCCGGCGTCGCGAACCGCGCATCGGTGGCCAGATCGGGCCGGCCGAGCAGCGCCTGCAGGCGGGGCCACAGCGCGGCGGCGCCGCCGGTCTGGAGCGCGAGATGCCGACCACCCACCGCGAAGACGCCCATGGCCGGACGCGGGGAGCCCTGCGCCTCGCCGCCGTTCAGCACCGCCGCGTAGGAGACGTCGTCGGCCGCGATCAGGGCCTCCAGCATCGAGACGTCGAGGTAGGCGCCCTGGCCGGTGCGGTCGCGCCGGCGCAGCGCGGCCAGGATGGCCCCGAAGGCGTGGGTGGCCGCGAGCACGTCGGCGGCCTGGAGGTTCGACGCACGGGGCGACGGCTGATCGCCCTGGTCGAGATGCATCATGCCGGAGGCCGCGTTGATGATGTGGGCGAAGGCCTGGCGCTCCCGCCACGGGCCGGTCTGGCCGAAGCCCGAGATCGAGCAGTAGACGAGATCGGGCTTGATCACGGCCATCGCGGGGTAGCCGAGACCGAGCTTCTCGACGACGCCGGGGGCGAAGTTCTCGACGAAGACGTCGGCGACCCGGCAGAGATCGGCCACGACGCCGCGGCCCTGCGGGTGGCTCAGGTCCACCGCGACGCTCTCCTTGCCTACGTTGATGCGGATGAAGTAAGTGGACTGGTCGGCGCGGCCCGGCTCGAGCTGGAGGTGGTTCTTCCGCATGTCGTCGCCCTCGCCCGGTCGCTCGATCTTGACCACCCGCGCGCCCAGATCGGCGAGCAGGCGGGTGCAGTAGGGGCCGGCGAGCACGCGGGTGAGATCGAGGACTACCAGATCGGACAGGGGGAGATCGGACAGCGGGAGGTCGGAGAGCGGGCCGGGGGCGTCGCGCACCGGCCGAGTATAGCGCGGTGATTGACGGGGCGCACCTGCCCCCCTAGACTCGGCGCATGCGACGCAATCGACTCCGAGAGCTGCTGAGGGCTGGACGGCCCACGCTGGGCACGCACATCCATTCGGCGTGGCCGGCGGTGGTGGAGCTGGCCGGGCACGCGGGGGTCTTCGACTACGTGGAGTTCGCGGGCGAGTACGCGCCCTACGATCTCTTCGCGCTCGAGAACCTCGGGCGGGCGGTGAACACCTTCGACCACATGTCGGCCATGTTCAAGGTCGAGCAGCAGCCCCGCACCTATCTGGCGGTGCGGGCCATCGGCTCGGGGATCCAGAACGTCCTCTTCGCCGATCCGCGCACGCCCGACGACGTGCGCGAGTGCGTGCGGAGCGTGCGCGCCGAGACGCCCGAGGCGGGCGGGATCCACGGCGTTGGCATGCGCCGCGACGTGGGCTACGTGGTGGACGTGGGCTCGCCCGCCTTCGTGCAGGCGCTCGACGACGCGGTGGTGGCGGTGATGATCGAGAAGGCCTCCGCGGTGGAGAACCTGGAGGCGATGCTCTCGGTGAAGGGGGTGGACATGGTGCAGTTCGGCCCCGCCGACTACTCGATGAGCATCGGCCTGCCCGGTCAGTGGAGCCATCCGCGAGTCGTGGAGGCCGAGCGCCACGTGATCAAGACCGCGCTGCGCCTGGGCATCGCCCCGCGGGCCGAGATCTCGCATCCGAGCGAGGCCAAGGCCTATCTCGACGTGGGCGTCCGGCACTTCTGCATGGGCTGGGACGTGAGCGTGCTGTTCGACTATTTCAAGACCGAGGGCGGGGCGCTGCGCGACCTGCTGGGCGCGGGCTAGCCCGCCGGCCTGCTGCCCATGGCGCCCCGTCCGGCGCGTGCCACGGCCGCCGGTCTCCTCCTGCCTCTCCTGCTCGCCCTGCTCGCGGGCGGTTGCGGGGAGCGCCCCGGCGCGGGCGCGCCGGTCACCCTGGTCTTCAAGCACGCCAAGATCCTGGGGCCCGCCGATCCGGTGCCCGGGCTGCTCCGGCGCTTCGAGGCGGATCACCCCGGCGTGCGGGTGCAGAGCGAGGCGCTCACCTGGAGCTCGGACGAGCAGCACCAGTTCTACGTCATCAACCTGGAAGGCGGCAGCCCGCCCTTCGACGTGATGATGCTCGACGTGATCTGGGTGCCCGAGTTCGCGCGCGCGGGCTGGATCCTGGATCTCACGCCGTCCGTGGCGCCTAGCGAGCGCGACGCGCATTTCCCGACCGCGATCGCGCCCGCGGTGCAGGAGGGCCGGCTCTGGGCGCTGCCGTGGTTCATGAACGTGGGCCTGCTGTACTACCGCGCCGACCTGCTGGCGAAGTACGGCTTCCGCGCGCCCGAGACCTATGACGAGCTGATCGAGCAGGTGCGGCGGATCCGCGCGGGCGAGCGCGATCCGCGCCTCGACGGCTATCTCTGGCAGGGCAAGCAGTACGAGGGCGGCATGGTCAACGTGCTGGAGGCGCTCTGGGCCAACGGGGCGCGGCTCCTCGACGACGCGGGGCGGCCCTTCCCCGAGGCCGAGCGCGCGCGCGAGTCGCTCGCCTTTCTGCGCGGCCTCATCGAGAGCGGGGTGAGCCCGGGCTGGGTCACCGCGGCGGACGAGGAGCTGACGCGCCGGCCCTTCGGCGACGGCCGCGCGATCTTCCTGCGGAGCTGGCCCTACGCGCTGGACCTCTTCGAGCTGCCGGACTCCCGCGTGCGCGGCAAGGTGGGCGTCGCGCCGCTCCCGCGGCTGCGCCACGGCCCGGTTGGCGCGGGCTCCACCGGCGGCGCACACCTGGCCGTGAGCGCGCGCACGCGCCACCCGGCCCTGGCGGTGGAGCTGGCGCGCTTTCTCACGAGCGAAAGCGCCCAGCGGGCGATGACCGAGGGCGCCGCGCTCCGCCCCTCGCGCCCCGCGCTCTACCGCGACCCCGCGCTGATCGCGCGCGACCCGAGCCTGCCCGCGCTCCACGGGCTGATGCTCCGCGGCCACCCGCGCCCCATCACGCCCTACTACCTGATGCTCTCCACCACGCTGCAGCCCGAGTTCTCCGCGGTGCTGGTCGGCCGCAAGTCCCCCGACCGCGCGATGCGCGACGCCACCGCCCAGCTCCAGCACCTCCTCCGCGCGGTCGGGCCGTGAGCGACCGCCGCCTGGCCTGGCTTCTCCTCGCCCCCGCCCTCCTCTTCCTCGGCACCCTCACCGTGTACCCCGCCCTCTGGGTGCTCTGGCTCGCGCTCCAGTACCGCATCCCGGTGTTCGGCATCTCGCGCTGGGCCGGGCTCGACCACTTCGCGTTCCTCGCGGTGGACACGCGCTTCTGGAACGCGGCGTGGGTCACCGGCCTGTTCACGGTAGCCTCGGTCGCGCTGGAGGGCGCGCTGGGCCTGGCCGTCGCGGTGGCCCTGCGTGGGCAGCGTGGCGGCCGGCGCACCGCCCTGGCCCTCCTGCTCCTGGCCTGGGCGCTCCCGTCGGTGGTGACGGCCAAGATGTTCGAGTGGCTGTACCACCCCGCGGGCGGGCTCGTGAACTTCCTGCTGGGGGGCCGCGCCATCAACTGGCTCGGCGATCCAGACCTGGCCCTGCCGTCCGTGATCCTGGCCGACGTGTGGCGCGCCACTCCGTTCGTGGCGCTGCTCTGCTACGCGCGCCTCCTGACCATCGCGCCCGAGCTCTACGAGGCCGCCCGAGTCGATGGCGCCGCGGGGCTCCAGGCGTTCGTCCGCATCACCTGGCCGCTCGTGCGGCCGATTCTCCTGGTGACCCTGCTCTTCCGCACGCTGGACGCGCTCCGCGCCTTCGACATCATGTTCGTGCTGACGGGCGGGGGGCCGGCGGGCAGCACCGAGTCACTCACGGTCTACGCGTACCGCGCCCTGTTCCAGACCCTCCAGGTCGGCTTCGGCTCCGCCATCGGCGTGGTGGTGTTCGCGCTCGTGATGGTCGTCGCCGCGGTGTACCTGCGGCTGATCGGCCGGCAGGAGGGGACGGCATGAGGGCGGGCCGGCTGCGCGACGGCCTGGTGCTGCTCGCGCTGGGGCTCTACGCCGCGCCGTTCTTCTGGCAGGCGCTGACCTCGCTGCGGCCCGACGCCGAGCTGCTGCCCTTGACCCGGCTCTTGCCGAGTCATCTCACGTGGGGCCACTACGACGTGGTCTTCCGTCAGAGCCTGATGCCGCGCGCCCTCGTCAACAGCCTGGGCATCGCGCTCCTCAGCACGCTGCTCGCGGTCGGGCTCGGGGCGCTGGCCGCCTACGCGCTCGCGCGGCTGCCGGTGCGGGGCCGCGGCGTGATCCTGCTCGCCATGATCGCGGCCACCGCGTTCCCCCAGATCGCCACCGTGAGCCCGCTCTATCTGCTGATGCGGGCGCTCGGGCTCCGCGATACCTGGCTCGCGCTGATCCTGGCCAACGCCTCCTTCACGCTGCCGCTGGTGATCTGGCTGCTGGCGGGCTTCATCCGCGAAATTCCACGCGCGCTCGAGGAGGCGGCGGCGGTAGACGGCGCGGACCGACTGGCCACGCTGCGCTGGGTGGTGCTGCCGCTGGTGGCCCCCGGCATGGCTTCGGCGGCCCTCCTCGCCTTCCTGTTTTCCTGGAACGAGTTCCTCTTCGCCTACAGCTTCACCGCCAGCGAAGCGAGCCGGACGGTGCCGGTCGCGCTGGCCCTCTTCCCCGGCGTCTTCGAAGTGCCCTGGGGCGATATCGCGGCCGCGTCGCTCCTGGCGAGCCTCCCGCCGATCCTGATCGTGGTGGCCTTCCAGCGCTACCTGGTCCGCGGTCTCCTCGCGGGCGCCCTGCGCGAGTGACGGGGTCTACGGCTCCAACACCAGCCCCGGCGTGACCGCCGCCCCTGGCAGCACGCGGAACACCTCCGGCGAGATCTTCACCTTCAGAGCCCGGCTGCCGCCGCCGAGGATGATCCAGGGCAGGGGCATCAGCCCCTCGTCCACGTAGATCGGGAGATCCGCGGGCAGGGCGAACACGGTGACGCCGCCCAGCATCATGCCGGTGAGCGCGCACGTTTCCTCGGGGTCGGCGAAGGAGAGGCGGGAGACGCCGAGCAGCTTCCGCACCGTGTGGTTGACGTCCACCCGCTTCGTCGCCCGGACCACGCAGGCGCAGTAGCGCTTGGGCTCCTTCTTGGAGCCGACGATGATCGTATTGGCCGACTGCTCCAGCGGGTATCCGTACTGCGCGCAGAACGCGGCGGTGTCGGCGTACTGCGGATCGATCTCGACCATCTCGTGGGGCAGGCCGAGCCCGTCCAGGACCCGGCGTACCCGCTGCTCGATCTCATCCGTGGCGATCACTGGTAACTGGTCCTCCGGTCAGGGGGTGGATTCGCGCGGCCCGCCGAGCATACCGCGCTACGGTTTCGGGTGGGCGCGGAAGAACGCCCAGATGAGCGCGGTGGCGTCGACGTCGCGGCAGACGCGGCCGACGAGCCGCTCCGGCAGGTACTGGGCGCCGCCGGGCCAGGTGTGGCCGCCGCCGTCCAACCGGACCAGCACCACCCCGCTCCCGTCGCGGCCGCCCGAGTACGTCAGGCGGAGCCCCCCGCAGTGGTCCTTCCCGGGCGCGGGCAGTGCGATTGGCCGGGGCTCCGGCGCGGCTCCGTTGAGCCGGGCCCAGCGGCGTGCCGCGTCCTCCGTGTCGATGATCCGGCCGCGACCGAACGCGATGGCGCCGCCTTGGTACGGCACCAGCGGATCCATCGTGCCCTGAAGGATGAGCACCGAGACGGGCTGTTCCGGTTTCAACCAGGCGTCGGGCGGATCCGCGATCCCGCCCACCACCGGCGCGATGGCCGCGATGCGCGGGGAGAGATGGGCGGCCAGGTAGTGGGAGAAGACGGCGCCGTTGGAGATGCCGGTGGCGTAGATCTGCCGCGGGTCCACCGCGTGCGCGCGCGCGATGGCGTCCAGCATCGCGGCCACGAAGCCCACGTCGTCGATCCGCTCGCGGTGGGCGCACGAGCCGCTGGCGAACTCGCGCCCGTCGTACCAGTTCCGGCCGATGCCTTCCGGATACGCGACGAGCAGGCCCTCGCGATCGGCCAGCTCGCTGAAGCGGGTGAGGCGCTCGGTGGCGGGGCCGTTGCCGCCCCCGCCGTGAAAGACGAGCACTAGCGGTGCTCCGCCCGCGGGCAGGGCCGGCGGCACGTGCAGCAGGTAGCTCCGGGTGAGGCCGCCGACCTCGAGCGTGTGCGCCTGGGTCGCGCGATCGGCCGCCGCGGGCAGCACCGCGGCCACGCTCCACGCCGCCGCGATCAGCCAGACCATCGCGCGTCTCATCGTCGGAGCTTCATTGTACAATCACCCGGCCATGCTTCGGATTCCCCACGACGATACGGCGCTGCCGGAGGAGAGCCACGATGGGCACTGATCTGCTCGAGCAGGTGAAGGACGGAGTGGCCGTGCTGACCCTCAACCGCCCCGACCGGCTGAACGCGATGTCGCGGCCGATGCTGGATTCGCTGCTCGAGGCCCTGCCGCGGCTGGCCGAGGATCCGGAGATCGGGGTGGTCGTCCTCACCGGGGCCGGTCGTGGCTTCTGCGCGGGCGGCGACGTCAAGGCCATGGCCGAGGGCAACGAGCTGGGCGGCCAGACCATGGAGGAGAAAGCCCAGGCGCTCCGCTCGCGCATGGAGACCTCGCGCTGGCTCCACGAGATGCCCAAGCCCACCATCGCGATGATGCGGGGGCCGGCCGCGGGCGCCGGGCTCTCCCTGGCGATGGCCTGCGATATGCGCATCGCGAGCGATACGATCCGGCTCGGTACCGCCTTCGCGCGCGTCGGCTACTCCGGCGATTTCGGCGGCAGCTACTACCTGACCCAGCTCGTGGGCACCGCCAAGGCGCGCGAGCTCTACTTCACCGCGGACCTGCTCGACGCCCAGCAGGCGCTCGGCTTGGGCCTGGTGAACCGGGTGGTGGCCGACGCGCGCCTCGAGGAGGAGACGATGGCGCTGGCCTCACGCCTGGCCCGCGGGCCGCGCGTGGCCTATCGCTACATGAAGCGGAACATGAACGCGGCGGAGAGCGCCTCGCTGAAGGAGATGCTCGACCTCGAGGCGTGGCACCACACGCGCACCGGCATGACCGAGGACCACCGCGAGGCCGCGCGCGCCTTCGTGGAAAAGCGCGAGCCTCAGTTCAAGGGACGGTAGGGCGAGCCGCAGCCGAAGGCGAGGCGAGCGGATACAGGCCGGGCGAGCCGCAGCCGGGGGCGAGGCGAGCGAATACACGAGTCAGAGGGGGTCGCCCAACCGCCACGCGAGGTAGAGCACGCCCGCCACGAGCCCCCCGATCACCGCGACGGTCCCGTAGATCGAGACCTGCGCGAACAGCGTCAGCGTGCCGCTCGACAGGCCGACGAAGGCCAGCCCGACCACCGGGATGACCGGCGCCCCGCAGCCCATGACGGTGCAGCCTCCGGTGGCCAGCCCGCAGACGCTCCCCGCGGCGCCGAGCATGCCGCCCTGCCGGCCCAGACGGACGGCCCACCCGCCGGCGCCCGTGCGATCGCGCCGGTGGAGCCAGAGCGCGAAGTACGCGCCGATCAGGGCCCCCATGAGCCCGAACCGGGCCAGATCGGCCGCGGTCACCGCGAAGCCCCAGTCGATGCCGAAGATGCCGTTGGCCGAGAACCAGAAGAGCGCCAGGCCCCAGGCCCGCTCGATCCGCTCGCCGAGGGAGCCCTGGCCGGAGGCAAGGTAGCCGGGGAGGCTCGGGAGCCAGGGATTGATCATGAAGTAGTCGACCGGCTTGCGCGCGATCGAGAGCACCAGGACCGGCACCAGGACGTCCAGGATCACGACAGCCGCGCCCACGGCGGCACAGATGCCCCACCGCGCGCGTAGCGCCTGTCCGAGTCCCACAAGGACGCGCCTGACCCCGTGCATCACCCGCCGGGCCCATTATAGAGGCGCCACCGCCCGCCGGGAACTTCTTGCGGTTGCCGCGGTTACTGGGGCAGTATTGCCTCGCATGATCCGCGCGGTTCCACACCGGGGTCCCACCGTCCCCCAATGAGGAGGGCAGACACATGACGCAAGAAGTGAGTCGCCGAGATTTCCTGGCCCGTTTGGGTGTGACGGTCGGCACGGCTGCCGCCGGCGCCGCTGCAGCCGCCGGGGTGCCACTGGCCGCGGTGCCGCTTGTCTCGACCGCGCACGCGCAGCCCAAGGGCAACATCCCCGACACGCCGTACAAGATCGCCCACATGACCTTCTTCACGGGCGCCGCCGCGGTGCTGGGCGAGCCCTCCTTCAAGGGGCATACGCTCGCTGCCGAGGAGATCAACGCCCAGGGCGGCCTGCTCGGCAAGCGGAAGATCGAGACGCTCAAGGCCGACGAGAACGCGGGCACCGACGCCAACGTGAAGGAGATGCGGCGGCTCAAGCTGTCCGAGAAGATCGACCTCTTCACTGGGGTCATCTCGAGCGGCAACACGCCCGCCCTCGGCCCGGTGGCCGAAGAGCTGAAGCTGCTCACGATCTTCGTCGACGGCTGCACCGACTTCCTCTTCGACAAGGTCGTGCCGAACCCCCACCACATCTTCCGCATCACCAATATGCAGTCGGCCGACGGCGTCACCTGCGCGGTGGCGACCGCGATGACGTGGGGCAAGCAGATCAAGCGGGTCGCCCACATCCACCCCGACTACACCTACGGGCGAAACGCGTTCGCGCACTTCAACATCGTGATGAAGAAGATGGTCCCCGGCGCCCAGGTGGTGTCGGAGGGCTGGCCCAAGCTGGGGACCACGGACTTCACCTCCCACATCACCAAGGCCATCGCGGCCAAGCCCGACCTGCTGGTGTCGTCGGTGTGGGGAGGCGACTACGTGGCGATGTACAAGCAGGCGCTCCGCTACGACATGTTCAAGAAGATGAAGTTCGCCTCGACGATCGCCTTCGGCGTGGCGCCGCACGCGATCGGCAAGGATCACCCGGAGGGCGCCATCGCGGGCGTCCACTCCAACTACTACTTCAACTACCCGCCGCAGGACCGCTGGCCGCTGAACACGACGTTCGTGAAGAAGTACTACGAGCGCTGGAAGGAGTACCCGAACTTCCAGTCCGAGGGCGCGTACACGACCCTGTACCTGCTCAAACAGACCATCGAGAAGGCGAACAAGCTCACGGGTGGCTGGCCCGACGACGAGGTCATCATCAGCCAACTCGAAGGGGCGTCCATCTCCGGGCCGGCGGGTTATCTCCACATCCGTCCGGACAACCACCAGGGCTACAAGGACGCCATGACCGGCTTCAGCATGAACTCGCCCGACTATCCGTTCCAGATCCTGGATCCGAACCGGATCATCACGATTCCGATCCGAAACATCACGGCGCCTCCGGGGTGGCCGGCGCCGACCGGCGAGGACACCCGGACCTACAGCTGGATCGACAAGACCTGGCCCCAGCTCAAGGCCTAGGGCGCACGGACACTCCCCTTCACCCTGCCCTCTCCCCCTCACGGGGGAGAGGGAGTCTTCCTGTCCCCTCTCGTCCCCGGGGAGAGGGCCCGGGTGAGGGGATTCGTGTGTTCGCCCGCGTCCTCACGGTCGCCTTAGCGCTCGTCGCCGGCGCCTCTCCCGCGCGCGCCGGGCACGAGATGCCGTTCTATCCGGGCTACTATCCGCAGGAGATCCGCATCGAGGTGCTCTCCCCGGCCGCCGCGGTGCCGCTCCTCCGGAGCGGCACGCTCCACGCCTACGTCGGCGCCGACCCCTTCGCGGGCGGTCGGCTCCCCGCCCATATCGCCTCGGTGGACTCGCTCGGCGGATACCTGGTCGCGCGCTTCAACCCCGCCCCGCCCGGCGCCGAGGCCCGCTGTGCCGCCGCCGCGCACGCGGGCAAGAGCCTGGGCGGCCCGCGCGCCGGCCACGTCCCGTATCCGTACTCGGTCACGCCCTATCACGCCGACTACCTCCAGCACTGGGACCTCGCCCAGTCCGCCCGCAAGGCGCTGGAGGCCGCGCCGGCGGGCCCGGCGCCGCGGCCGGTGGCCGTCGAGGAGGTGGATCTCCAGAGCCTGCTCGCCGCGCACGCGATCGGCGCGGGCGGCACCTTCGCGCCGCCCTGGCTCAAGGAAGGATGGTTCCACGCCTACCTGCTCCAGGCGCCCGCCATCTCCGACGCGGCCGCCCGCCAGGCCGTCGAGGGTCTCTACCGGCGCCTCGTCACGTTTGCCTACGACGGCGCGGCGGAGCGTGCGGATATCGAGCGCCGGCTCGTCCAGCGGCTCGCGGCCGGCTGCGAGCGCCCCGTGCTGGGCTACACGGTGCGGCGCGAGCCCTTCAACTCGGAGTTCTCGCAGGGCATCGAGAACATCGCCTGGGATTCCCAGCGGGGCTTCAACTCCGAGATCTTCGTGCGCACCGCCAAGCTCAAGGACTTTCCGTGGAACGGCTGGATGAAGGTCGGCGTGGCCGGCCGCGCCACCGCCGCCTGGAATCCGGTCGCCGGCTTCACCGACGCGCCGGGGCGGCTGCTCTGGGCCGCGGTCGGCGATCCCGGGCTGATCGCGGCGCCCTACGCCGCCGGCTTCGTCCCCCATCGCGCGGTGCCCGCCCAGGTCGCGGTCGCGGGCCCATCGGGCTTCGAGGTTCCCGAGGACGCGCTCCTGCCCGAGCCGGGAACCGGCGCGCTGCTGCCGGTGGGGAAGGGGAAGATCGCGAAGGCCCGGGTGACCTATCGGCTCTGGGCGTCGGCGGCCCACGACAACACGCGCGTCTCGGCGGCCGACGCGCTCTATCCCTACGTCTTTGCCGCGCGCTGGAGCGGCCGGCGCGCGCCCGGCAGCGTCGAGCACGATCCCGCGGTCGAGGCGGCCACCGAGACGGCGCGCCAGGCCCTCGTCGCCGTGCGGGTGGTGAAGGTGGACAGCGAGGTGCAGCGCTACAGCGACATCACGTTCACCTACGTGGTGCCGGTGGTCGAGGTCTACCTCAACGCGGCCACCGCCGACACCGCGGAGCTGGCCGCGCTGGCGCCGCCCTGGAGCGCGACGCCCTGGCACGTGATGGTGCTGATGGAGGAAGCGGTCAAGCGAGGCGTCGGCGCCTTCTCGGCCGCGGAGGCCCGGCGGCGCGGGGTGCGCTGGCTCGACCTCGCGCGCGATCCGAAGACCCGCGAGGAGCTCGGCGCGATCCTGGACGGGCTCGCGCGGCGGAACCACGTGCCGGAGGCGCTCAAGCGGCTGGTAGCGGCCGACGAGGCGCAGGCCCGCTGGGCCGCGCTGCGCCAGTTCGCCCAGCGCCGCGGCCACTACCTGGTCACCAACGGACCCTACCTGCTCGAGAAATGGACCGACGCGGCGGTCGTGCTCCAGGTCTTCCGGGACATGAACAACCCGCTCGGCGTCGGGTCCTACGATCGCTTCGCGATCCCCCGGCGTGCCTACGTTGCGCGCATCACCGCGCGCGGCGACCGGCTCGAAATCATGCCGGAGATCGAGCGGCTGGAGAAGTTTCTCCGGGAGTACCGCCTCGTCCGCGAGCCGCTCGGCTCCCGCGGCGAGGAGGAGCGGCCGGATCTGCCCGCCTGCCGGTACGTGATCCTCGGCGCCGACGGGACGGTGGCCGCGGCCGGGGTGTCCCGTGACGTGCACGCCCATCGCCTGGTCGTCGATCTCAAGGGCCGGCTCAAGCCGGGCGCCTACACGGCCCTGGTGGCCCTGGCCCTGGGGGACAACCTCGTCGGCCCGGAGGTGGCCACCGCGCAGTTCCGGGTTGATGCGGCCCCATGAACTAAGGCATCGTATCGGCTCATGGACACCCTCGTCGTCCATATCCTCAACGCGCTCCTCTACGCGTCGGTGATGTTCCTGATCGCGGGCGGGTTGAGCCTCATCTACGGGGTCATGCGCATCGTCAACCTCGCGCACGGCAACCTCTATGCCTTCGGCGCCTACGTCACCGCGTGGGCGGTGGGCACCGCGCTCGGCGGCGCCACCGAGGCGAGCTTCTGGATGTACGCGCTCCTGCCGGTGGGGGCGCTGGCCGCCGCCGCGCTGGGCGCGGTGCTCGAGCCGACGCTGCTGCGGCCGCTCTATCGCCGCGCCGAGGAGTATCAGCTCCTCATCACCTTCGGCCTGCTCCTGATCCTGGAAGACGTCATGCGTCTGGTCTGGGGCCCGTATCCGCTGCAGGCGAGCGCGCTCTACGAGGGCCTCGGCAGCCTCACCTTCGGCGACTCCATCTACCCGACCTACAATCTCGTTGTGATCGTCATCGGCGGCGTCGCGGCGGCCGGTCTCTGGGCCTTCGTCTACCGCACCCAGTTCGGGGTGGTGCTGCGCGCCACCTCCCAGAACATGCGCATGGCTGCCGCGCTCGGCGTCAACGTCAACCGCGTCTACGTGCAGGCCTTCACCCTCGGCTGCTTCATGGCGGGCCTCGGCGGGTCGGTGATCGTGCCCCAGCAGGGCGCGGTGCTCGGCATGGGGGTGGACGCGCTGATCCTCGCGTTCGTGGTGGTGGTCATCGGCGGGCTCGGCAGCCTCGAGGGCGCGCTGATCGGCGCCCTCATGGTGGGCTTCGTGCGCGAGGCCGGCATCACGTTCTTTCCGGAGATCGAGCTGGCCGTGCTCTACCTGATGGCGGCGGCCGTGCTCATGATCCGGCCCGCGGGGATCCTGGGCCGCGCATGAGGCCGATGGCATGAAGGCGATGACGGGGCCGCCGCGTCGCGTGCTCGCCTGGTCGGCGCCGGTCCTGCTCGCGCTGATCGTCCTGCCGTTCGTGGTGCCGCCGTACCAGACCGTGCTGCTCTCCTACGGCCTGGTCCTGGCGATCGCCGCGCTCGGCTTCAACCTGCTGCTGGGCTACACCGGCCTGCTGTCCTTCGGCCACTCCGCGTACTTCGGCGTGGGCGCCTACGCGGTGGCGTTCATCGTCAAATACCTCAAGTTCGAGTCCATGGAAGCCTTTCTCCTGGGCGGCATCCTGGCCTCGGGGGCGGTGGCCGCGCTCTTCGGGCTGCTCTGTGTCCGCTACACCAAGATCTTCTTCGGCATCCTCACGATGGCGCTGTCGCAGGTGCTGTGGAGCCTCGCCTACAAGTTCTTCTGGGTGACCGGGGGCAGCGACGGCCTCCGCGTGCCCACGCCCACCCTGCTCGGCGGGCTCGTCCGGGCCGGGAGCGACAAGTTCGAGTTCCTGTCGCACCGGTACTACTTCTACGTCCTCGCGGTCTTCGTGGTCTGCGTGGCCGTCATGTGGGTCATCGTGCACTCGCCCTTCGGCAAGGCGCTCCAGGCGATCCGCGACAATGAGACGCGCGCCGAGTTCGTGGGCGTGCAGGTCTGGCACTACCGCTGGGTGGCGTTCCTCATCTCCGGCATCTTCACCGGGCTCGCGGGGGCCCTCTGGGTCCCGCTGAACGGGCTCACCACCCCGGACATCCTGCACTGGACCTTCTCGGGCAAGATGGTCTTCTTCACGGTGCTGGGCGGCTTCCAGACCTTCTTCGGTCCGATCATCGGCGCCATCATCTACAACTATCTCGAGACCTACGCGGTGGGGCACACCGTGTACTGGCAGATGGTGCTCGGCATCGTGCTGGTGGTGCTGGTGCTGGCCCTGCCCGCGGGCATCGTGGGGACGCTGTGGCGCCTGGGTCTGCGCGCGGCGAAGGCGACCTGAGCGTGGACATCCTCAAGACCACCCAGCTCTGCAAGTCCTTCGGGGAGACCCACGCGGTGGACCACGTGGACTTCGCGGTGACCGCGGGGGAGGTGCTGGCCCTCATCGGCTCCAACGGCGCGGGCAAGACGACCCTCATCAACCTGATCAGCGGCCTCATCCCGCCCGACTCCGGCCGCATCGAGTTCCAGGGGACCGAGATCACGCGGGCCTCCATCCACCAGAAGATCGAGCTCGGCATCGCCCGCAGCTTCCAGCTCGTCAACCTGTTCGACCAGCTCAGCGTGCACGACAACGTTTCCCTGGCCATCTTCTCCCGCGAGGGGCGCACGCGGCGGTTGTTCTCGCTGGCCGACGCCGACACCGCGGTGCGGGACGAGGCGGTGGCGGTGCTCAAGCAGTTCGGTCTCGACGGCCGCACCGGCGCGCCGGCGGGCGGCCTGTCCCAGGGCGAGCGCAAGCTGCTCGACGTGGCGGTGGCCTACGCGCTCCGGCCCAAGCTCCTCTTCCTCGACGAGCCGACCAGCGGAGTCAGCACGCGCGAGAAGGCGCCGATCATGGACATCATCACCCAGGTGGTCCGCTCGGGCGGCATCACCGCGGTCATCGTCGAGCACGACATGGACGTCGTCTTCACGTACTGTCCCCGGATCGTCGCCATGCACCAGGGCGCCATCCTGGCCGACGGCACCCCGGATCAGATCCGGAACCATCCCCAGGTGACTGCCAACCTGCTCGGCGCCCAGACCGCCTGACCCATGCTCGAGCTCGAGCGCCTCAACGTCTTCCGCGGCCCCGCCCAGGTCCTCCGCAATCTGTCGCTGACCGTCGCGGACCGCGAGTCGGTGTGCCTGGTCGGGCGCAACGGGGCGGGCAAGACGACCACCATCGACGGCATCATGGGCCTGCTGCCCGTGCGCAGCGGCCGCGTCGCCCTCGGGGGGCGCGACATCACGAAGCTGCCCACCCACCAGCGCGCCCTCGCCGGGATCGGCTACTCGCCGGAGGACGCGGGGATCTTTCCCGACCTGACGGTCGCCGAGAATTTCCGCATCAGCCAGTCGCTCGCGCGGTCGGCCGGGAAGGGGGGCGCCGTGGTCGCGGGCAACGGCATCGACGAGCGCGTGCTCAACCTCTTCCCCGAGATCGGCGACTTCACGGGCCGGCGCGGGCTCTTCCTCTCGGGCGGCCAGAAGAAGATGGTGGCGATCGGGCGGGCGATGACCCTCTCGCCGTCCATCCTCCTGCTCGACGAGCCCTTCGAGGGGCTGGCCCCGGTGGTGGTGAGCCGGTTCATCGACGCGGTCAAGCAGATCAAGGCCATGGGCATCTCGCTCCTGATCGCCGAGTCCAACCTCATGACCGCCTCCCGGGTGGCCGATCGGCTGTATGCTATCGACCGCGGGGAGATCATCTTCGAAGGAGAGCCCAAGCGTGCGTTCGAGAACCCCGACGTCATGAAGACCATCCGCGGGTGATGCTGGCCTTCCTGACCCCCACGCCGACCCCGGCCCGGGCCGCCGCCATTCTTCGGCGGGTCTTCGGCAGCCTGCCCGCGTCGTTCGCCTTCCGGCTCTGGGACGGCCAGGAGGTGCGCTTCGGATCCGACCGGCCCGAGTGCATCGCGGTCATCAAGAGCCCGGAAATGTTCCTCTCGCTGATCCGCGACCCTTCGCCGTACAATTTCGCCGAGGCCTACGTGCAGAGCCGGATCGATCTGGAAGGCGACCTGTTCGGGGCGATGGACGTGGCCAACGTGGTCGAGAACGTGAGGCTGACGCCGCTCCAGAAGCTGTCGATCTTCCTGTCGCTGTGGAGGCGGTGATGGGCTACGACGCGATCGTGGTCGGAGGCGGGCCGGGCGGCAGCACCGCCGCCTGGCGGCTCGCCGGGGCGGGCCTGCGCCCCCTCGTGCTCGACGCCGCGGTCTTCCCGCGGGTGAAGATCTGCGCGGGGTGGGTGACGCCGGAAGCGCTCGCCGACCTCGAGGTGGATCCGGACAAGTACCCGCTGACCATCCAGCCGTTCGACCAGTGCGTCCTCGAGTTCGCGGGCTCGCGCCACGAGACGGGCTGGCGGCGGCCCACCAGCTACGGCATCATCCGCCGCGAGTTCGATCACTACCTGCTCGAGCGCGCGGCCGCCGCCGGCGCGGACGTGCGCTGGGGCATCCGGGTCACCGGGGTCTCCGAGCAGGCCGACCGGGTGCGCGTCGAGACCGATCGCGGGGCCTTCGAGGCGCCGGTCGTGATCGGCGCGGGCGGCCATCGCTGCCCGGTGGCGCGGGTCCTCGGGCAAGTCTCCGGGCGCGAGGAAATCGTGGTGGCGCAGGAGAGCGAGACGCGGTTGCCGCCGGAGTGGGTCGCGCGCCTCGAGCCGTTCCTGGGCGCGCCCGAGCTCTACGTCGAGCCCGACCTCCGCGGCTACGGCTGGTACTTCCCGAAGCGCGACTTCATCAATATCGGCGTGGGGTGCACCCAGGGCGGCGACGGCAGCCTGCCCCACCGGCGCGACGCGCTGGTGGCCGCCCTGCGCGCGTCGGGCCGGTTGCCCGAGGGGCTGCCGATCGAGCCGTTCAAGGGGCACGCGTACGTCGTGCGGCGGCAGGCGCCGCGTCGGCTCTCCGGCGCCCGGTTCTGTCTCATCGGCGATGCGGCCGGGCTCGCCCGGGACATGTCGGGCGAGGGGATCGGGCCCGCCATCCGCAGCGGCCGGCTGGCCGCGGAGGCGGTGACGGCCCTGATCCGCCAGGGCACGCCGCTCGACGGGTACGCGCGGCAGATCGTGGCGCGCTACGGCCCCGGCGAGCTCGGCTGGCTCCAGCGGAAGCTCTCGAGTCTGCCCGACGCGCTGGCCCGGTGGGGCGTGCGGGCGGTCCTGGGCTCGGAGGCGGCCCGACGTCGGATCGTGTTCGATTCCATCTTTGGCATGCGAGAGGTGGCGCCATGACCCAGTCTCCGCGATCCAAGGAATACGACGCCCGATCGATCGCCCACCACTACGACGTCTCGAACGAGTTCTACGCGCTCTTCCTGGACCCGCTGATGGTCTACACGTGCGCGTACTACCGCGACTCGGACGGCAAGCTCGAGCAGGCGCAGGAGGACAAGCTCGATCTCGTGTGCCGCAAGCTGCGCCTGCAGTCGGGCGAGCGGATGCTCGACATCGGCTGCGGCTGGGGGGGCTTCAGCATCTGGGCCGCCCAGCACTACGGGGTCCGCGCCCACGGGGTGACGCTCTCGAAGGCGCAGGCCGACTGGGCGGCGGCGCGCATCAAGCGGGAGGGGCTCGAGGGGCGGTGCCTGGTCGAGTACCGTGACGTCCGGGACCTGCCCGCGGGCGCGCGGTACGACAAGATCGCGGCGATCGGGGTGATCGAGCACGTGGGCATCCCGAACTACCCGTCCTTCTTCGGGCGGGTGAAGGACATGCTGGTCGACGGGGGTCTCTACCTGAACCACGGCATCCACCACGAGTTCCACTGGAAGCGCACCAGCCAGACCGACTTCCTGTACCGCTACGTGTTCCCCAACGGGGATCTCTCGGGCGTGACCGAGACGCTGACCGAGATGGAACGGGCGGGCTGGGAGCTGCTCGACCTGGAGAACCTGCGGCTCCACTACGCGCGGACGTGCCGCCAGTGGGCGGAGCGCCTGAAGGCCCGCGTGGACGAGGCGCGCGCGATCGTGGGCGAGCAGACCTACCGGACCTGGCTCCTCTACCTCACCTGTTCGTCGGTGGCCTTCGCGAGCGGCTCGATCGGCCTCTACCAGGTGCTGCTGCAGAAGCAGTGGGACCAGACCCGCGGGCCCGCCCCGACCACCCGCGAGGGGATTTATGCCGGCTGGTAATCCGCGTCAGGCAGGTTGCCGCCTGGTAGTCCGGCTCACGACGGCGGTTACCCGCTGGTAGCCCGGCTCAGCGGGCCGCCAGGGCCCGCTCGATCTCGTCGAGATGCTCGCGCCGGTGCTCGGCGCGACGCACGCTGATCGGGCTGCCCGCGGCGGTGTTGGCGGCGAGCGCGGTGTCGGTGAGGGTGGCGACGCGCTGATCCGCGGCCATCGCCGCGTCGAGGGCCATGCGCGCGGCGGTCCGCGGCGGCAGCCCCAGGCAGAGCGGCTTCCCCGCGTCGTTGATCCAGTTCACCGCCGCCTCATGGTAGGCGGGCGGGGGGGTCCCGCGCCCGTCGGCGCCCCAGGCATCGAGCAGGGTCACGATGCGGTAGTCCCAGAATGCCAGGTGGGCCAGCACTCCCGCCACCGTCCAGCCGGCCTCGAGCGGCCGCGACAGCTCCCGGTCGCCAAGCTTGTTCACGAGCGCCTCGAGCCGCGCGAGCTGGGTCTGGTTCTCGGTCACGTACGATCGATCGGTCGCCATGGGGTCCTCCTCCTGGTCGGACATCTTACCCTTTGACCCCGCCCGAGGCGGCCGTGAAATGGCGACCCGTTGCCGCCCCCGCCCGATTCATGCTACACACGCGGGAGCGATGGACGTTCTCGCCGCGCACGCCGCCCGGCATCCCGCGAAGCCCGCTCTCCTCGAAGGCGAGCGCGTCTGGAGCTGGGCCGAGTTCATCGCCCGGCGTAACCGACTGGGGCACGGTCTCGTCGGCCTCGGGCTGCCGCCCGGCGGCCACGTCATTGTCTACGCGGAGAATTCGCTGGAGCACTATCTGGCCGGCGCCGCCGCGCGCGCGGCCGGGCTGATCCCGGCGCCGATGAATCACCGGCTGGTGGCCGAGGAGGTCGTCTACATCCTCGACCACTCCGACGCGGTCGCGGTGCTGGTGAGCGACCGCTTCCTGCCCATCGTCGAGACCATCCGCGCTCAGGCCAAGAGGGTGCAGCAGTGGATCCTGCTCGGATCCCAGCGGCGGCCCTGGGGCGTGCACGTGGACGACCTGCTGGCCGCGGGCCGGCCCGATCCGGTGGAGCCCCGGGGCGGCGAGGGCTTCGGCGCCTCCATCATCTATACCGGCGGGACCACCGGGAAGCCCAAGGGGGCCCTGCGCCGGGGGATCAATCCGCAAGACCTGATGGACACGCTGCGGGCCATGGATCTGCTCGACCCCGCCCACGTTCACCTGGTGGCCGGCCCCATGTACCACTCGGCACCGGGCGGCCTCGCGCTCTACACCCACCTGGTCGGCGGCACCGTGGTGATCATGCCGAAGTTCGATCCGGAGCTGGCGCTGGCCCAGATCGAGCGCCACCGCTGCACCAGCACCTTCATGGCCCCGACCCTGCTCAAGCGCATCGTGGACCTGCCCAAGGCGGTCCGGGCGCGCTACGACGTGTCCTCGATGCGCGCCATCATCATGGCGGCGGCGCCGTGCCCGATGAGCGTGAAGGAGGGCGTGGTGGCCCACTTCGGGCCCGCCCTCTACGAGTTCTACGGCTCGAGCGAGCTGGGGGTGAACACGGTGCTCCGGCCGGAGGATGTGCTGCGCAAGCCGGGCTCGTGCGGGTGCGCGGCGCCGGGCAAGGAGATCGCGCTGCTGGACGACGACGGGCGCCCGGTGCCGGCCGGGGAGCCGGGCGAGCTCTACGTGCGCGAGTTCCCCGGCATTCTCGACGAGTACTACCGCGATCCCGAGGCCACGCTCAAGATGCGCCGCGGCGACTGGTACACGGTGGGCGACGTGGCCTACGTGGACGTGGAGGGCTTCTACTACATCTGCGACCGCAAGCGCGACATGATCATCTCGGCGGGCGTCAACATCTACCCGGCCGAGATCGAGGACGTGCTGCACCGCCACCCCAAGGTGCTCGACGCCGCCGTCTTCGGGGTGCCCGACGAGGAGTGGGGCGAGCGGGTGCACGCCGCGCTCCACGTGCGCCCCGGGGAGACGCTCACCGCCGAGGAGATCACCGCCTTCTGCCGGGGGCACATGGCCGGCTACAAGGTGCCCCGAGAGGTCTCCTTCCACGACGTCTTCCCGCGCGACGCGGCGGGCAAGCTCCTGAAGCGCCAGCTCCGCGAGCCCTACTGGGCCGGCCGCGTCTCGCGCGTCTGAGGCCCGCCCCATGCGCATCCGGCTGACCACCAAGATCACCGTCCTGATCATCCTCGTGCTGATCATCGGGTTCGGGGTCGCGACCATCCTCACGATCAGGCGGGAGAGCGAGCTGCTCGTCGAGCAGAACAAGATGGCGGCGCGGCAGCTCATCGGCACGCTGGTCTCGAGCATCGAGACCGCCATGCTCTCCGAGCGGCCCGACATCACCCGCGGCATCATCGACGACCTCCGCAATACGAATGTGGTCCAGGGGCTGGTGGTCTACCGCCGCAACGGGGTGGAGGCCTTCACGGACCTCGCCACGCTCCGGGAGGTGTCGAAGGAGGCGGAGCTGCCCAAGGGCGTGATGGCCTCGATCGAGAAGATGCGCCGGGAGCCGGGCCGCACCATGGCGGGGCCGCTCTTCACCCGGGCGCTCGACACGCTGCAGACCCAGGAGGCGCTGGAGTCGCGCGACGGCGCCAGCGTGTTCACGGTGTACCGGCCGATCCCCAACCAGGAGCGCTGCCAGGGCTGCCACGGCTCGGACCACAAGGTGCGCGCGGTCATCCAGGCGGCCACCTCCATGGAGCCGGTGATGGCCGAGGTGCGCAAGCAGCGGAACCGCCAGATCATGATCGGCCTCCTGACCATCGTGGCCGCGGCCGCGGTGCTGGCGGTGGCCATGCGCTACGTGGTGGTGCGGCCGATCCACGAGCTGGCCGCGGTGGCCCGGCGCATCGGCGCGGGCGACTTCGCGGTGCGGGCCCGCGCCACCTCCGGCGACGAGGTGGCCGAGCTCGGTGGAGCCCTCAACGACATGACCGGCCACCTCGCGCAGGCTCAACAAGATCTGGCCGCCCGCAATACCGAGCTGGCCACCGCGCTCGAGAACCTGCAGGCCTCGCGGCAGCGCCTCGAGGTGCTCGAGCAGCTCAAGGGCGAGCTCTCCAAGTTCGTCCCCGACGCGGTCAAGGAGCTCCTCGAGCGGGATCCCAGCGCGACCAGCCTCGAGAAGCGCAACGAGGAGGTCTCGGTGCTCTTCCTCGACATCGCGGGCTACACGCGGCTCTCCGAGCAGCTCGAGGCCAAGCGCCTCAACCAGCTCGTGCAGACCTACTTCTCGAGCTTCCTCGAGATCATCCGCCGCCACCACGGGGACGTGAACGAGACGGCGGGCGACGGGCTCATGGTGATCTTCCAGAAGCAGCCGCGCGGGCCCGGCGGGGGCGACGAGGACCATGCGCTGAACGCGACCCGGGCCGCCTTCTCGATCCGTCAGCGGACGGCCGCGCTGAACGAGGAGTACGCGGGGGTGTTCCCGGCCATCGCGCTCCACATGGGGATCAATACCGGCCAGGCGCTGGTGGGGGCCACCAAGCTGGGCGGGGCCGCCTCCCAGCGCTGGACCTTCACCGCGACCGGGCCCACCACCAATATCGCGGCGCGGTTCGCGGGCGCGGCGGAGGGCGGGGACATCGTGGTGGGCCAGGTGACCGCCGATCGGATCGCCGGGCTCTTCGTGCTGGAGGCGCTCGGCGAGCGCACCTTCAAGAACGTCTCGCAGCCGCTCGCGGTCTACCGGGTGATCCCGCCCGGCGTGTACAGCAAAGTCACCTGAGCGTAGCTCAGGTGATCCCGCCCAGGGTCTGCCGCAAAGTCACCTGAGCGTAGCTCAGGTGATCCCGCCCAGGGTCTGCCGCAAAGTCACCTGAGCGTAGCTCAGGTGGCGGCTACATCCCGCCGCCCCCACCTCCACCTTTCCAGTCGAACGAGGTCACGGTGACCCGGTAGGACGCGCCGGTCGCCTTGAGCGGCACCTCGAAGTAGACGCGGTCGTTGAACTGGACGACGCCCTGCACGAAGCCGATCGTCCGCGCGACCACCGCGCCGGAGGCGTCGAGCGTCTCGACCAGCAGGTGGACGTCGGTGGCCGGCCGGCCGTAGTCGTTGTAGACGTAGCCCTGGATCACCGGCTTGCCCCCGCGCTTGGTCCCGGCTTCCCAGTCGAGGCGGATCCGCGCATCGATCCCCGACGGCGCGCTCACCGCCGCGGCGGGCGCGGGCATCCCGATCGGCCCCAGGCCCAGGGCTTGGAATGTTGCCATCGCGAGCACGAGGGCCTTGATCGTCTTCATGGGTGGTCGCCTCCCGCCCCCTATGATGCGCCGGAGATGCCCCGGGATGCGGCCGATTCAGCGCCGGCCGCCCGCCATGAGCCGGGCCTCGGGCATGGCCCGCAGCCGGGCCATGGCGAAGACCCCCAGCGCCGGCCCCACCGCCAGCATGGCGAAGGCCCAGCGCCAGCCGGCCCATCCGACCACCGGGGGGATCAGCCAGATCGAGACCATGGTCAGCGCGAAGCCCAGGCAGGTCTGGGTGGTGAGCGCGGTGCCGACATAGGCCGCGGGCGCCAGTTCGGTGACCGCGGTGGAGAACTGGGCCGAGTCCGCGATCACGGTGACACCCCAGGCGACCGCCACCAGCAAGGTCAGGGGCGGCGGTCCGCCGAAGGTCAGCCCGATCAGGATGGCGCACAGGCCGGAGAGCGCCATCGCCCCCATGGTCAGCGTGGTGCGGCCCCAGCGGTCGGCGAGCGCGCCCCCCGCCCAGGCGCCGACGCCGCCGGCCAGCCCCGCGCAGACGAAGGTGGCCGCGCTGGCATTGAGCCCGGCGTAGCTGCCGCCGCCGCGGGCCTCGAGGCTCGCGGCCAGGAAGGCGCCCAGCCAGGCCCACATCGCGTAGAGCTCCCACATGTGACCGAAGTAGCCGAAGCAGGCCAGCCGCGGCCCGCGCTCGCGCAGCACCGCGGTGGCCATGCGCAGGTCGAAGCGGGCCGGCGGAAAGCGATGCGGGCCCTCGGTGACCAGCGTGACCGCGAGGGCGCCGAAGATGGCGAGCAGCGAGCCGGCGAGCAGGGTGTGGCGCCAGGGCAGATCGGTGAGGCCGCGGATGAGGTGCGGCGCGGCCGAGCCCACCGTGAGCGCGGCCACCAGGAGCCCGATCGCGAGACCGCGGCCCTCGCGGAACCAGGTCGCCGCGATCTTCATCGCGGGCGGGTAGGTGCCGGCCAGGCAGACCCCGGTGAGAAAGCGCAGGACGAGCGCGGCGGGCAGGTGCTCCACCCAGAGCGCCAGCACCGCGTTCGTGAGCGCGCCCGCCAGCGCCCCCCACATCATGAGCGCGCGGGCGGGCAGGACGTCCGGCAGGTTGGTGAGCGCGGCGGCGAGGGTGCCGACGATGAAGCCGGCCTGTACCGCGATGGTCAGGCCCGCACGGCCGCCGTCGCCCAGGGCCCATTCGCGGGAGAGGGCGGGGAGCACCGCGGAGGCACTGAACCAGAGCGAGAGCGCCAGCAGCTCGGCCAGCGACAGCAGGCCGAGCGCCCTCCAGCGAGCCGATCCCCCGTCCATGATTGGTGCATCTAAGCACAAGTCTGCAAGACCTGCGTGTGTTGACTGAGTACAGGTGATCGTCTAGCATCATCGGAAGGCGCTACTGCATCGCGCCATCCGACTCAACGACGAGAGGATTCCATGGCCGATTCGCCGATGACGCTATCGGAACATCTCTCGACCCAGCAAGCCTCCCTCTCGACCGAGCATGCCCGAAATGTTGCAGCCGTGGTCGGCCGCATCGGGCGCGTCGCCGCCGTGATTGCTCGGGAGCTGGCGCACGCTGCACTGCACGACCGGCTCGGTTACGCGGGTGGGGCCAATGCCTCCGGCGACCAGGTCAAGAAGCTCGACGCCTGGGGCCACGAGACCATGGTGAGCGCGCTCCGGGAGACCGGCGCGTGCGCCGCGCTGATCTCCGAGGAGGCCACGGAGCCCGTCGAGATGGACGCGGGCGGCACCCACGGCCTCGTGGTGTGCGCGGATCCGGTGGACGGGTCCTCGAACCTCGACGTCAACGGGGCGGTGGGCACGATCTTCTCGCTGCGCCCCTCGATGGGGAAGATCCCGGCGGGGCCTCAGGCGCTCGGCCGGGGCACCGAGCAGATCGCGGCCGGGTACGTGATGTACGGGCCCGCCACCATGCTCGTCTACACGGTGGGGCGGGGGACGCACGGCTTCACGCTCAACCCGGAGACCGGGGAGTTCTTGCTCACGCATCCCGACATGCGGATCCCCCGGCGCGGCAAGGCCTACGGCATCAACGAAGGCAATATCCACTCGTGGCATCCGGGCCAGCGCGCCTTCGTCGAGCATCTCAAGACCCCGGACAAGGCGAGCGGCCGGCCCTACTCGCTCCGGTACTCGGGGGCGATGGTTGCCGACGTCCACCGCACCCTGCTGGAGGGCGGGCTCTTCATGTATCCGGCCGACTGGAGCGATCCCAAGAAGCCCAAGGCCAAGCTGCGGCTGCTGTACGAGGTCGCGCCGATGAGCTTCATCGTCGAGCAGGCGGCCGGCCGCTCGAGCACCGGATTCGAGCGCGTGCTCGAGCTCGTCGCCACCGACTATCACCAGCGAGCGGCCGTCATCCTCGGCAGCCCCGAGGACGTCGCGATGGCCGACGAGTTCTATCGTCGATAACTCCGCAACCGGAAAGGGACACGTACGCCTATGGAATCGCGGGTTCGAGAGATCCTGAGCTGGTACAGCAGCGACAATCCGGGGACGCGGACGAACCTCGCCCGGCTCCTGAATCACGGACGCCTGGCCGGGACCGGGAAGCTGGTCATCCTGCCGGTGGACCAGGGCTTCGAGCACGGCCCCGCGCGCAGCTTCGCGGTCAACGCGCCCGCCTACGACCCGTCGTACCACTTCCAGCTCGCCCTCGACGCCGGCTGCAACGCCTACGCGGCGCCGCTCGGCTTCCTGGAGGCGGGGGCGGCGGAGTTCGCGGGCGAGGTCCCCTTGATCCTGAAGATGAACAACCACGACGTGCTCCACGACGAGAAGGACCCGCTCTCCGCGGTGACCGGCTCCGTCAAGGACGCCCAGCGGCTCGGCTGCGTCGCGGTGGGCTTCACGATCTACCCGGGCTCGTCCCAGGCCCAGATCATGTACCAGCAGTGCCGCGAGATGATCCAGGAGGCCAAGGCCAACGGGCTGGCCGCGGTGGTGTGGTCGTACCCCCGCGGGACTGATGTGAGCAAGGCGGGCGAGACGGGTCTGGACGTCGTGGCCTACGCGGCCCAGATCGCGGCCCAGCTCGGCGCCCACGTCATCAAGGTGAAGCCGCCCACCGAGCACATCGAGCAGGCCGAGGCCAAGAAGGCCTACGAGAAGGCCAAGGTGCCGATGGCCACGCTGAGCGAGCGGGTGCGCCACGTGGTGCAGTCCTCCTTCAACGGGCGCCGCATCGTGATCTTCTCGGGCGGGGCCACCAAGGAGAACGACGAGGCGATCTTCGACGAGTGCCGCGGTATCCGCGACGGCGGCGGCTTCGGCTCCATCATCGGGCGCAACTCGTTCCAGCGGCCGCGCGACCACGCGCTGCGGTTCCTGGACACCGTGATGAAGATCTACTCGGGCGAGAAGAAGTAGCGGCCGGCCCGGCTGAAGACGCTGTCGAACTGGGGCCGCTGGGGGAGCGAGGATGCGCTGGGCACCACCCGCCTCAAGGGCGTGACGGGCTCCCCGGTCAATCCGATCGGCCCTGGGCGGGCCTGGAACACCCCCCCAAGTCGGCCCGGCGGCTGGAGATTCCCTGGTGGAGAGAAAATGGGGCTGGCATATACTCGGGGGCATGAAGCGCCACACCCCCTGGATCCAGCTCGTGGCGGTGGTCCTGATGGTCGTCGGGCTGGTCACGCTGGCCGCGCCGGCCCCTGCGCACGCGATGGATCCCCAGCTCATGCTCGCCCTGGCCTCCGCGGCGGGTGCCATCGCGCTGATCGTGGGCTACCTCATCGTGGCCAACGGCCGCGAAAGGCAGCGCGGCGCGACACTGGAAGGCATCTACGCCTGCGGCGACCAGGAGGCCTCCGGTCCGATGGGCTGTGGCACCCCAGCGGCCTCGGCGCCGATGGCCGTCGCGGCCGCTCCAGAGAGCCCCATGGCAGTTGATGCCCGCAGCGCTCTGCGGACGGACTCGCGGTCGGTCCTCACCCAGGTGTGCCCCGGACACCAGGTGGCGGGCCCGATGGGCTGCGGCGGCTCGATAGGCCCCGAGCCCGGCTCCGCTGCGCCTGCTCCCACCGCCGCCCCCCAGGGCCAGTAACCCCGGCGGGGGTCAGGTCTTACATTCCGACATTGCCGGGGTCTGGCTCGTCCCGATCCAGGACCTGACCCCGACACAAAGCACAACCGGCGGGGGGTGCACCCCCGCCGGTTTCTTGCTGCCCGCGCCGCCGGACGGACTCCGGGCGTTCGGGACCGGCTACTACTTCCGGAAGGCGTCGAAGATCTCGCCGAACTCGGCCCACTTCTCGCCGTCGAACCGCGCGAGCTGCTCCTGCTCGATGGGCGCGAAGTCGGTCGCGCTGGTGTTGACCTTGATGCCGGGGATCAGGAGCGGCAGCTCGAGGTCCTTGATGCTCGCGGCCTGCCGCATGATGTTCTCCCGCGACAGGTCGTTGCCGCACTGCTTGAGGACGTGCGTCATCAGGATCGCCACGTTGTAGGCGTAGCCGTTGGCCTGGTCGTCCAGCGCGCCTTCCGGATAGTACTTCTTCATCCACGCCACCCACTCCAGGAAGCCCTTGTCGTTCCGCCACTTGGGGTCGGTGACTTCCTTCATGTAGAGCGCGGTGATCAGACCCTTCGACGCCTCGAGCCCCGCCGGCTTCAGCACGGTGCTGAGCGAGCTCGACACGTTGTTCAGGTAGTGGGTCGGCTTCCAGCCGATGTCGTGGGCCTTCTTGATGGCCTGCACCGCGAACTTCGGGATCGTGATGTTGAAGAACACGGTGGCGCCGCTGTTCTTCAGGTTCACGATCTGAGAGTCGATGGTCGGGTCCGTCACCTCGTAGCTCTGCTTCATCACGATGAGGTTCTTCTTGCCCGCCTCGGTGAGCGCGTCCTCGAACCCCTTGAGGTAGTCCTTGCCGTAGTCGTCGTTCTGGTACAGGACGCCGACCTTGCCGTCCGGCTGGTTCTTCAGCATGTGCGCGGCGAAGACCCGCCCTTCCGTCTGGTAGTTGGGCTGGTATCCCATGGTCCACGGGAAGTTCTTCGCGTCGTTCCACTTGGTAGCGCCGGTGGCCACGAACAGGTGCGGCGTCTTCTGCTGGTTCATGTAGCGGTGGATGGCGCTGTTGGGCGGGGTCCCGAGGGTCTGGAAGAGCAGCGCCACCTGGTCCTGCTCGACGAGCTTGCGCACCATCTCCACCGTCTTGGGCGGGGCGTAGCCGTCGTCGTACGTGATGTAGTTGATCTTGCGGCCGTTGATCCCCCCCTCGTCGTTGACCTTCTTGAAGTACGCGCCGAGGGCCTTGCCGATGGTGCCGTAGGCCGACGCGGGGCCGCTGTAGGGGTTGGTGTTACCGATCTTGATCTCGGTGGCGGTGACGCCCACGACCGTCTGCGCGCCGGCGTCGGCGGCCGCCACCAGGGACGTCAGGCCGAGAGCCAGCAGAAGGGCCAGGAACCGCTTGGCCATACTCATGGTGTCCTCCCGTTCGGGTTGAAGGTGATACTGCTACTACCGGACCTCTCCTCTTCTGATAACCATCGACCGGCTCACGCGGATCCACAGGAGCCGCAGGAAACCGGCGATTCCGTACGGCATCACGTACATGAAGACGATGAGAAAGAGGCCGAAGATGGCCCAGGGGGCGGCCTTGGAGATGTCCTGGGCCCAGTTGGGCACGAACTGGATGAAGAGCGCGCCGTAGATGGCGCCGGAGATCGTGGCGAGGCCGCCGATGACGATCCCGGTCAGCAGCGTGATGGACAGGAAGACGTTGAAGGAATCGGGCGCGACGAAGGCGATGGCGACGGCGGAGAGCGCTCCCGCGACGCCGGTGTAGGCCGCGCTCACCCCGAAGACCACCGACTTGTAGAGCGCGTTGTCGACCCCCATCGCCTCGGCCGCGATGTGGTTGTCGCGGATGGCGACGATGGCCCGCCCGGTGCGCCCGTGCAGCAAATTGTACGCGAGGACGAAGAGCACGATGGCGACCGCGAGCGTGAGCCAGTAGAGCCACTGGTCCTCGCTCAGCCGCAGGCCGAAGGGTGCCTTGGGCTTGTTCAGCACGATGCCCTGCGAGCCGCCCGTCCAGTGCTCGAAGTACTTGAGGATCTGCGGCACCGCCAGCGCCAGCGAGAAGGTCGCCAGCGCGAGGTAGAGACCTTCAAGCCGCAGCGCGGGCCGGCCGAAGAGGAACCCGACGACCAAACAGAGGACTCCCGCTACCGGGATCGTCCATCCATAGCCGATGTCCCACTTGTCCATCATGATCGCGGTCGTGTAGGCGCCGAGCGCATAGAAGGCCCCGTGGCCCAGCGAGAACTGGCCGTTGTACCCGGTCAGCATGTTGAGGCCGAGCAGGGCGATGGCGTAGATCAGGACCTGGGTGAACTGGAAGAGGCGGAAGTTGCTCATGGTGAAGGGGAGGGAGACCGCGACCAGCAGGACCACGACGAGCGCGCCCACCGCCAGCGGGCGGGTCGAGAGGGCGCCCCGCGACGGGGCCGCGACGTCGCCCACGCCCTCGGCCGTCTTCGTCACCCCGCCGGTTTCCGACGCCATCGCTAGACCCGGCGGACGGTGGTCCGACCGAAGAGGCCGGTGGGCCTCACCAGGAGCACGATGATGATCATGGCCAGGGCGACGGTCAGCTTGAGCTCGGTCCCGATGAACGACACGTAGGTCCCGACCAGGTTCTCGGTCACGCCCACCAGGAGGCCGCCGACCACCGCGCCCAGCGGGCTCGTGAACCCGCCGACGGTGGCCGCCGCGAAGGCGTAGAGCTGGATGCCGCCCATCATGTTCGGGTCGAGAAAGACGATCGGGGCAACCATCATGCCCGCGATGGCGCCGAAGGCGGCGGCCAGGCCCCAGCCCAGGCCGAGCATCCAGCTCACCCGGATGCCGCAGAGCCGGCTCGAGACGGGATTCTGGGCGGCGGCCCGCATGGCCAGCCCGAGCGTGGTGTAGCGGAAGAAGAGAAAGAGCAGGAGGAGCACGATGAGGGTCACGCTGATCTCCCCCACGTCGTGGGCGCCGAAGAAGATGTTGCCCATCTGGATTGGCTTGCTGGGGAACGGGCTGGGGAAGGGCTTCTGGATGTAGGAGTAGATCCAGCCGGCCACGCTGTTGAGGATCACGAGCAGGCCCAGGGTCACGATCACGATGGTGAGGATCGGGGCGTTCTCGACCGGCCGGATCACCACGCGCTCGATGAGGAGCCCGCCCACGAAGGCGATGGCCACCGTGGCGAAGAACGTGACCCAGTAGGGCACGCCCGCCTGCAGCAGGGACCAGGCGAGGTAGGTGCTGAACATCGCCATCTCGCCCTGGGCGAAGTTCACCACGTCGGTGGCCTGGTAGATCATCACGAGGGCCAGCGCCAGGCTCGCGTAGATCCCGCCGGTCGCGAGCCCCGAGACGACCTGCTGGATAAAGATGTCCATGCGCGCCTTTCAGTATCCGAGGTAGGAGCGACGGATGGCGTCGTTCTTTTTCAGCTCGGCGGCCGGGCCGGACATGACCACCCGCCCCGTCTCGAGCAGATAGACGTGGTGGGCCAGGTCGAGCGCGAGGGACGCGTTCTGCTCCACCAGCAGCACGCTCACCCGCTCGTGCTGGTTGATGGTGCGCACGATGCGGAAGATCTCGCGGACGACGAGCGGGGCCAGCCCGAGCGAGGGCTCGTCCAGCAGCAGGAGCCTCGGGTGGGACATGAGGGCTCGCGCCACCGCCAGCATCTGCTGCTCGCCACCGGACAGCGTGCCCGCCTGCTGGCGGCGCCGCTGCGCGAGCACGGGGAAATACTCGTAGACCTTGTCGTAGTCCTCGTTGAGGCCGATCCGGTCCCGCCGCGCGTAGGCGCCGAGCCGCAGGTTCTCCTCCACCGTCAGATCCACGAAGGTGCCGCGCCCCTCGGGGGTGTGGGCGATGCCGAGCCGGACGATGTCCTCGGTGGTCTTGCCGTCGATGCGCTGGCCGTCGAAGCGCACCTGGCCGCTGGTCTTGACCATCTGACACACCGCGCGGAGGGTGGTGGTCTTGCCGGCCCCGTTGGCCCCCAGGATCGTGGTGATGCCGCCCGCCTCCACCGCGAAGGAGAGCCCGTGGAGAACCTTGGTCCAGCCGTACTGGGCCTCGAGGTTCTCCGCCTCCAGCAGGGCAGGCATCAGCTCTCGCTTCCGAGGTAGGCGCGGATCACTTCGGGATCGCGCTGGACGGCGGCGGGCGGCCCTTCCGCGATCTTCCGGCCGAAGTCGAGCACCACCACGCGATCGGACACCTGCATGACCAGGCTCATGTGGTGCTCGACGAGGAGCACGGTTACGCCGCGCCGGTTGCGGATGGCGCGCAGGATGCCGCCGAGCACCGCGACCTCCTCGTGGTTGAGCCCACCCGCCGGTTCGTCGAGGAGCAGGAGCTTGGGATTGCCCGCGAGGGCGCGCGCCAGCTCTACGCGCTTGAGCGTGCCGAACGGCAGCCCCGCCGCGGGATGCGCGGTGACCCGATCGAGCTCGAGGAAGGCGATGACCTCCATCGCGGCCTCGCGCATCATCCGCTCCTCGCGGCTCACCGAGGGCAGCCGCAGCGCGTTGCTCAGGAAGTCGCTGCCGGTGCGCGCGTGCACCCCCACCATGACGTTCTGGAGCACGGTCATGCTCGGGAAGAGCGCGAGGTTCTGGAAGGTCCGGCCGATGCCGAGCGCGGCCACGTGGTGCGGGGTGTCGCGGATGATCGACTTGCCCTCGAAGACCAGGTCGCCGCTGTTCGGCGTGTACAGCCGGCTCACGCAGTTGAACAGCGTGGTCTTGCCCGCCCCGTTGGGGCCGATGAGCCCGACGATCTGGCCGGCCGCCATGTCGAACGAGACGTCCTCGAGGGCGACGATACCCCCGAAGCGCATCGAGACGTTCCGAACGGACAGAATATCGGCGCCCACGGCCGCATGCACGGTTCGTATCTTATAGGTGGTGGGCGGCGCTTTTGTCAATCCTAAAAGCCACTTCGCTGGTATGATCCGGGGTCTATGGCGCACCAGTACATCTTCGTGATGAAGGATCTGAAGAAGATCGTCCCGCCCAAGCGGGAGATCCTGAAGGGCATCTGGCTGTCGTTCTATCCCGGGGCCAAGATCGGCGTGATCGGCGGCAACGGGGCCGGCAAGAGCACGCTGCTCCGCATCATGGCCGGGGTGGACACGGAGTTTCTCGGGGAGGCATGGCCGGCCGACGGCGTGCGGGTGGGCTTCCTGCCCCAGGAGCCCCGGCTCGACCCCGCGAAGGACGTGCGCGGCAATGTCGAGGACGGCGTCGCCGAGGTCCGCGGCCTCCTCACCCGCTTCGACGAGATCAACGCCAAGCTAGGGGAGCCCCTCGACGACGACGAGATGGAGAAGGTCCTGGCCGAGCAGGGACGGGTACAGGACGCCATCGAGGCGGCCAACGGCTGGGACCTGGACCGGACGGTCGAGATCGCGATGGACGCCCTCCGCTGCCCGCCGGGTGACGCAGCAGTCGGCACTTTGTCCGGCGGCGAGGTCCGGCGGGTGGCGCTCTGCCGACTGCTTCTCCAGAAGCCCGATCTCCTGCTGCTGGACGAGCCTACCAACCACCTGGACGCGGAGTCGGTGGCCTGGCTCGAGCAGTTCCTCAAGGAGTACCCGGGCACGGTGGTGGCGATCACCCACGACCGCTACTTCCTCGACAACGTGGCGGGCTGGATCCTCGAGCTGGACCGCGGCGCGGGCATTCCGTGGGAGGGCAACTACACCTCCTGGCTCGAGCAGAAGAAGCAGCGCCTCGCCGTCGAGGAGAAGCAGGAGACCGCGCGGCAGCGCACCCTCGAGCGCGAGCTCGAGTGGGTGCGCATGTCGCCGCGGGCGCGCCAGGCCAAGTCCAAGTCGCGCCTGCAGGCCTACGAGGAGATGCTCGCGGAGGGCGGGCGCGATCGCGAGGGCCAGGCCGAGATCATCATCCCGGCGGGCCCGCGGCTGGGCGACGTGGTGGTGCAGGTCGAGCAGCTCGTCAAGGGCTACGGGGACCGGCTGCTGATCGAGGACCTCTCGTTCAGCCTCCCGCGGGGCGGCATCGTGGGCGTCATCGGCCCCAACGGCGCGGGCAAGACCACGCTCTTCCGCATGATCACCGGCCAGGAGAAGCCGGACCGCGGCACGCTGCAGGTCGGGGAGACCGTGCGCCTGGCCTACGTGGACCAGAGCCGCGACGCCCTCGATCCGGCCAAGAACGTCTGGCAGGAGATCTCGGGGGGCGCCGAACAGCTCCAGCTCGGCACGCGCCAGATGGCCTCGCGCGCCTACGTGGCCTCGTTCAACTTCAAGGGCTCCGATCAGCAGAAGAAGGTGGGCGATCTCTCGGGGGGCGAGCGCAACCGCGTGCACCTGGCCACCCTGCTGAAGAGCGGCGGCAACCTGCTGCTGCTCGACGAGCCCACCAACGACCTCGACGTGGATACCCTCCGCGCCCTCGAGGACGCGCTGCTGTCCTTCGCGGGGTGCGCGGTGGTGATCACCCATGACCGCTGGTTCCTCAACCGGGTGGCCACCCACATGCTGGCCTTCGAGGGCGACAGCCGGGTGGTCTGGTTCGAGGGCAACTACGAGGACTACGAGGCCGACCGGCACAAGCGGCTCGGCTCGGCGGCCGACACCCCGCATCGCATCCGCTACAAGCCGCTCACGCGCGGCTAGCCGCGAGGAGAGACGGGCCATGTTCAAGGACACCGTGACGTCCCGGGAGGAGCTGCGGGCCATCTTCGGGGCGCCGATGGAGCGCGCCGTGCTCAAGGAGCGGGCGAGCCTCGACGTTCACTCGCGCGCCTTCATCGCCAGCGCGCCCTTCGTGCTGGTCGCCACCTCGAGCGCGGCCGGCCGCTGCGATGTCTCGCCCAAGGGCGACGCCGCCGGGTTCGTGCTGGTGCTGGACGACCGGCACCTGGTCGTGCCCGACCGGCCCGGCAACAACCGCATCGACGGCCTGACCAATATCATGGAGAACCCACACGTGGGGATGATCTTCCTGATTCCCGGTCGCGAGGACACCCTGCGGGTCAACGGGCGCGCCTCCATCGTCCGCGACGTCGAGATCCTCGACCGCCTCGAGGTGCAGGGCAAGCGGCCCAAGGTCGCGATCGGGGTGGAGGTGGAGGAGTGTTTCCTCCACTGCGCGAAGGCCTTCAAGCGCTCCGGCCTCTGGGAGCGGGAGCGGTGGCCCGACGTGGCCGGGCTGCCCTCGATGGCGCGCATGCTGTGGGACCAGATCGACGCCAAGCCGGCCGGGCTGTCGTGCGTCGAGGACTACGAGCGCGACCAGCAGGAGCGCTTGCGGAAGACGCTCTATTGATCTGACCGCTCGATGAGCCCCGCGCTCCCCCGCAGCGCCGACATCGTGATCATCGGGGCCGGCGCCATCGGCGCCAGCATCGCCTACCAGCTCGGTCGGCGCGGCGCCCGCGACGTGGTGGTGCTCGAGCGCGACGCGGTCGGCGCCGGCTCGACCAGCAAGGCGGCGGGCGGCATCCGCGTGCAGTTCGCGACCCGGGTGGAGATCGAGCTCTCGCTCCGGGCCATCGCCTTCTTCAAGCGCTTCGAGGACGAGATGGGGGTGCCCTGCGATTTCCACCAGGAGGGCTACCTCTTCGTGATCACCGACGAGCCGACCCTGGCGCGCTTTCGCGAAAACGTCGCGCTCCAGCGGAGCATGGGCGCGGACGTGCGGGTGATCGCCCCCGACGACGCCCGCGCCCTGGTGCCCGCCCTGAACGTGGACGACGCTCTCGCCGCGGTCTGGGGGCCCACGGACGGCCACGCCTCGCCGAACGACGTGGTGCAGGCCTACGCCGCCCAGGCGCGGGCCCGGGGCGTCCGCATCGTGGAAGGCACCCCGGTGACCGGGATCGTGGTGGAGCACGGGCGGGTGACCGGTGTCCTCACCCCGGCCGGCACCATCGCCACGCGGCTCGTGGTCAACGCGGCCGGGCCCTGGGCGCCGCTGGTCGGCCGGATGGCCGGGCTCGAGCTGCCGGTGGACCCGCGGCGGCGGCACATCTTCGTGACCGACGCCTTCGATGGCATCCGCCATCCGCTGCCGCTCGTGACCGATACCGGCAGCGGCTTCTACTGCCGGAGCGAGCAGGGGGCCATCCTGATGAGCCCGGGCGATATCGGAGAGGTCACCGAGTACGAAGCGCGGGTGGACTGGAGCGTGCTGGAGCTCGCGGTCGAGAAGGCGGTCCGGCGCATCCCCGCGCTCGAGCACGCCCAGGTCCGGCACGCCTGGGCCGGGCTGCGGCCGCTCACGCCCGACGGCCGCGCCATCCTGGACTGGGCCCCCGGCGTGGAAGGGCTCTACCTGGCGGTGGGCTTCTGCGGCCACGGCTTCCAGCATTCCCCCGGGGTGGGCGAGACGGTGGCCGAGGTGCTGCTCGACGGCCGCTCGACGCTCGACATCCACGACCTGCGCCTGGGCCGCTTTCCGTCAGCTTGACACGGCGGCACCGGGCCGCTAACGTCCGAGTCCGCAGCGATGCAGAACGTTTCTCTCGACCGTCTCCGGCAGGTGGCGAATCTGGCCCGCTCCGTGGCCAGCGCGCTCGACGTGGATACCGTCCTCCGCCAGGTCGTGGAGGCGGTGCTCTCGCTGCGGCCGCGGGCCTTCTGCGTGGTGCGCCTGGTGGACCTGGAGCGGGGCGGCTACCGGCTCGCGGCCAAGGGCGGGGTCTACGAGGACGAGACGGACTTCGAGAGCGTGGCCGAGGTCATCCCCTTCGGGCGCGGGATCACTCACGCGGTCGCCCAGAGCGGGCAGCCGGTGCTGGTGCCCGACGCGGTCGGCGATCCGCGGCTCGTCTCCACCGTCTGGCGCGAGGAGCGTGGCCTCAAGGTCTACTACGGGGTGCCGATCAGCGCGGGCGGCGAGCTGATGGGCGTGCTCAACGTGGCCCTCTCCGAGACCGCGCCGCCCACCGCGGAGGAGCGGGAGATCGTGGACCTGCTGGCGAGCCACGCGGCGGTGGCGATCGGCAACGCGCGGCTCTTCGCGGAGAGCGAGACCCGGCGCCGGACCGCGGAGGCCCTCGCGGAGGTCTGGCGCTTCCTGTCCGAGACCTTCGACGCGGCCGCGCTCGGCCAGCGCATCGCCGACGTGGTGCTGCGGGCGCTGCGCGTGCGCGCCGCCGTGCTCTACCGCATCCTGCCCGGGCCGGGTGATCTCGCGGTGATCGGCCGCTCGGGGGAGGCAGAGCGGTTCCTCGATGCCAGCTTCGTGATGCCCGCGGGCCACGGAGTGGTCGGGCTCGCGGTGAGCCGCCGGCAGCCGGTGGTCAGCCCCGACGTCCGGGTGGACGCCCGTATCGTGTCGACCCCGGGCATGGGCCTGGGGCACGCCCTCTGTCCGTCGCTGCTCTCGCTACCGCTGGTGGTCAAGGGGCAGGTGGTGGGCGGGATCGCGGTGAGCGACTTCCTCGGCCGCGTCTACACCGACGAAGATCTTCGATTGGCCCAGACCTTCGCGGACCAGGCCGCGGTGGCGCTCGAGAACGCGCGGCTCTTCGCGGAGACGGAGCGGCGACGCCGCGAGAGCTTGGCGCTCGGCAACGTGAGCCACACCCTCGCCCAGTCGCTGCATCCGGGCGGCGTCGCCCAGCGGGTGGTGGACTGCGTGCGGGATCTGGTCGGCGTGCTCGCGGCTTCTGTCTTCCGCCTCGATCCCGAGTCGGGCGCCCTGGAGGAAACGGCCTGCTCGGGGCGGTCGCCCTTGCGCGACCGGCCGCTGCGGTACCCGCGCGGCACCGGAGCGGTCGGGCTGTCGGTCACCGAGCGGCGGGCGGTGGTCTCCAACAACGTCCTCGCCGACCCGCGGCTGCGCTTCGCCCCCGACGTGCGCGCGTTCCTCGAGAACTCGCAGATCCGCGCCATCCTCGCGGTGCCGCTCATCGTGAAGGAGCAGGTGATCGGCGCGCTCGGCCTGGTGGACGTGAGCGGCCGGGTCTTCACCGAGGACGACGTGCGCCTGGCCCAGGCCTTCGCGGACCAGGCGGCGGTAGCGCTCGAGAACGCGCGGCTCTACGCGGACGCCGAGCGGCGCCGGGTCGAGGCCGAGACCCTGTCCGGGCTGGTGCGCACCATCACCGCCACCCTCGATCCCGCCTCGGTCCTGCGCCGGGTGGCGGCGGCCGCCCGGGAGCTGTGCGGGAGCGACATCGCCCACATCCTGCTCCGGGATGCCGAGTCCGACACGATGTTCGCCCGCTACGGCGTGGGCCACGCGGTGGACGAAGCGGACGCGCCGCGCATCGCGCGCGGCCGCGGCGCGGGGGGCCAGGCGTGGAGCACGGGCCGGCCCTTCCGCACCGCGAACCGCCCTAACGATCCGCGGGTGCGCGACGACTACCCGGAGGCGGCCAGGCGGGAAGGCATCATCGCCACCCTCGTGGTGCCGATCTGGATCAGCGGGCAGGTCGAGGGGCTCCTCTACGTCTCCAACCGCGCCGATCGGTCCTTCACCGACCGGGACGAGGCGATCCTGATCCGCCTTGCCGACCACGCGGCCATCGCGATCCAGAACGCCACGCTCTACAGCCGCCTGCAGGGGCTCTCCGGGCGGCTGATGGAGGTGCAGGAGGCGGAGCGCCGTCACCTGGCCCGCGAGCTCCACGACGAGATCGGCCAGCTCCTGACCGGGCTGCGCCTCACCCTCGACGTGCCCGAGCCGCAGTCGCCCGCGCTGGGCGAGCGGCTCGGGCAGGCCCAGGCCCTGGTGCAGGAGCTGCTCGAGCGCATCCGCGCGCTCTCGCTCGACCTGCGGCCGAGCATCCTGGATGATCTGGGGGTGCTCCCCGCGCTGCTCGGCCACATCGAGCGCTACATGAGCCAGACCAAGATCCGCGTCCACCTCGAGCACAGCGGGCTCGACCGGCGCTTCGCCCCGGAGACCGAGACCGGCGTCTACCGCATCGTCCAGGAGGCGCTGACCAACGTGGCCCGGCACGGCCACGTGGACGAGGTGACGGTGCGCCTCTGGGCTACCGACGACGTGCTGGGCGTCCAGGTCGAGGACCACGGCGCCGGCTTCGACCCGGACGCGGTGCTCGGCACCGGCCGGAGCGGGGGGCTCGCCGGCCTGCGCGAGCGGGCCGCCCTGCTGAACGGCCACCTCACGGTGGAAACCCATCCGGGCCGGGGAGTGCGGCTGACCGCCGAGGTCCCGCTCAACGGCTCGCTGCGGCGGCCCGGTGAATGAACGCCAGGAGAACTAGCGCCAGGAGAATGAGCGATTAAGGCGATCTCCGTGGTGCTGGCCGAGGATCACCACGTGGTCCGGCAGGGCCTGCGCGCGCTCCTCGCCGCCGAGCCGGACCTCGAGGTGGTGGGCGAGGCCGCGAGCGGCCTCGACGTGGGCGACCTGGTGGAGCGGGTGAAACCCGACGTGCTGGTGGTGGACTTCGTGATGCCGGGCCTGAACGCGCCCGACATCATCC
>WNFA01000138.1_pt1 | contig 53803 bp, 51 predicted proteins | sample 5400481 | NCBI WGS metagenome assembly WNFA01 (sample SAMN13153340, study PRJNA577476) | soil metagenome | isolation source: 120 cm saprolite under Douglas fir tree site 2 hole 1 replicate 2 | place: USA:California | collected 2015-04-18 | reverse complement strand
CTCCGCCCTGATGCGCAAGGAGCCGGAAAAGCCCGTTGTGAGCTGGCTGGACGCGCAGCCTTCGGCATCCGTTTGGATCACCGCTATCACGGTCATGGAAATTCGCTTTGGCTTGCAGATCATGCCGAAGGGCCGGCGCCAGGATGCATTGCTCAGGTTGTTCGAGCTGCTGCTCAAAAACATGATTGAAGGGCGCATCGCTTCCTTTGACGCTGACGCCGGAATTCATGCCGCGGAGTTGATGGCACAGCGAAAGCGCGCAGGCCGGCCGGCGGAGGTGCGCGACACCATGATCGCCGGGATTGTTCTGGCAAACCGTGCGACGCTGGCGACGCGGAACACACAACATTTCAAGGATTTGCCACTCACCGTGATTAACCCCTGGGAGATTTAGGAACAGGGCGGGCCGATCTCTATCTTCTCGACTGCGCCAAGAAGCGCAAGAAACTCACCATGAAGCGGGTGGCGTAAGGGATTTCGTTTATGCCACGCGCGTTTCTCCAGGTGCTGGGTTGGATGCTAGTCCTTAGTGGATTATGATTGACGCATTATGAAATGTCCTCACTGCCTGACCGCATTCCACGACAAGTGGGTTACCTTTCCTATTCAAACTGATGAAGATGGCAACTGGATGTTGTCGCACGCAATGTGTCCTCAGTGTAAGAGGCTGATTATTCGATTATTGAACGGTGCTGGCGTCGCAGACCCCAGGAGCGGCGCACTGCTCAACCTTGTGAAAGTGCACAAAGTGCTACTCGTTCATCCTAAGGGGGCAGCACGTTCCCTCTGCCCGAAAGAGGTTCCCAACCAAATCGCAGAGGATTATAAGGAAGCATGTCTTGTGCTCCCTGATAGTTCGAAAGCCTCAGCCGCATTGAGTCGCTGATGCTTGCAGAACGTTTTGAGAGAAGCCGCGAAGGTGAAGCAGGGTGATCTGTACGATGAAATTGAGCAAGTGTTGAATAGCGGCAAGCTACCGTCGCCGCTTGCAGAAGGACTCGACGCCGTACGCGCTATAGGCAATTTCGGCGCCCATCCCATCAAGAGTAAACACACTGGAGAAGTGAAAATGCAGGAAGCTGGAAAGAAACCCATCAGATGAACCATCGCTCGCCGACCTATGTCCTAGAGGCTTCCATTTAAATGGCATTCGCTATTCCGCAATATACTCGGGAAGAAATAAATCATGCCGGAGACTGCTTAATTGCGGACGAGAAAGTCATTTGGATTGCCAGCCACGATCATATGTTAGCAATTATCAATAACTGGCGTTCTTCCCATGCCTTTCCCCTCCAAAGTTTCAAAATGACATTACTGGTCAGGGCAAAAAACGTAGATAAAAAAGCTATCGTTGCTCAACGCCTAAAGCGTTTGCCGTCTATCGAACTAAAATTGCGCCGTTTCAAAGAAATGCGCTTGTCGCAAATGCAGGATCTCGGTGGCTGTCGGGCGGTCGTTGCGAACATTCGGCGGCTCAGGTCACTAATGAAGTTGTATGAACAGGGTAGATCCAAGAATCCAACAAAAAGACACGAGTTCGTTCACGACAAAGACTATATTCTTTGTCCAAAGGATGATGGATACCGCGGTTGAAACAGTTTCATTGTTCAGTGGACAAGCGTTAAAGTCGAGTGGAGGCGAAGCTGAATGGCGTCGGTTTTTCGCCCTAATGAGTAGCGCTATCGCTCTCAGGGAGAAGCAGCCGCTTGTTCCCGGTACTCCGACAGAAAAAGCAAAGCTCATTGAGGAATTGCGCAGGCTCACTCGTAAATTGAATGTGCAAAAGGCGCTTCGAGGATGGACGTACGCACTTAAACGCCTTCCTGCCAAGAACGTTACTAACGCAGTTGCCTTTTTGGTTGTGCTTGACTTGAAAGCTTGGACCCTAAACACTACCGGTTTTAAGAAAGAAGAATTAGGAAAAGCCTCTGAGTCATATTTGGCCGTTGAGAAAGCGGCTAATCCCGATGTCCATGCTGTTTTAGTTTCTTTGGAGTCGGCGCACGCGATGCGGAGCGCATACCCCAATTACTATCTAGATGCGACTACTTTTATCAACGCGCTAGAATTTGCGATCCGATGAACCATGAACGCGGGTGGGCCATTCTTCGCAAATATGTATTGACAACCCGGTTACGACTCTGCTATATTACTCCCGTAAAGTAGTGCGCCTCGCCTTCCGCGAGACCCCCCTTACAACTCAAGTCTTTCATTTCAGGAGACTTCCATGTCCACGAAACGCTCCGTCGACCGCTTTGCGGTCGCGCTTGAAAAAGATCGCTCTGCGGCCGCACAGGAAGAAGACCGCGCTGCGGTCACACATAAGAAGGACCGTTCCGGTCTGTGTGCTTTCACATTTGCCGATGGCCGCCAGTGCCGCACTCCGCGCCGCTCCGGCCACCTGCATCTCTGCTACTTCCACGCCCAAAAGGAAGCGCAATCCCAAGCCGCAAAACAGGCCGGTGAAGACATATCTTCTTTCTTCTTCGGCAATTACCTCTCCGCGTGCGACCTCAGCGCCGCCCTCGGCCGGGTCTTCTCCGCTGTCGCCCAGGGTCACCTAAAGCCCAAAGCCGCCACCGCCCTTGCCTACCTCGGCCAGACCCTGAACCAATCCGTCAAGATTGCCCAGGACGAATACGCCAACGTTTTTGGAGGAGATGTCTGGCGCAGAAGGGTGGCCTCCTGCCTCGAACCGCCGCCACCTGCTCCCAAGCCCGCTTCCCGTCCGGCCCAACCCGCGCAACAGGCATCCTCTCCTTCACCTCACCCGGACTCCAAATCCGGCAACTCCGAGTCCTCTTCCTAGAGGGCAGTCATTCGTCTGGCCCCGGCTAACTGGAGCATGCTTGCGTACTGGCAGGTCCTTCGCGTCTGGCGTTCACCCCGTCTCCGGTCGGGCCGAGCTAGACGGAGCCGACTGCTTTACCTTTGAGGAATTTAGTGTCGGCAGCCAGGCCGAAGGCTTCCAGGATGTTGGCTTGCACTTGCTTTGAGAGGGCGTTGATCTCGTTGACACCGAAGTCTTGGGGGCTAATCAGATACCTAAGCTGCTTCTCGCCCGCGGGAGTCTCGATAATCCGCAGAACCGTGTCCGCGACTTCCTGAGCGTTGCCGGCCGTGGAGGAAAGTGCGGCCTGGACTTTCGCAGGGATCTCCTTGACAGCGCCATATGTATCGGTGCGGGCCTCGTCGGCAGCCGTCACTACACTGCCGAAAATAGGAGTCTCATATTGGCCGGGTTCGACGATCACGGACTCAATTCCTTGCGCGGCAAGTTCGTAGCTGTACGACTCGGCTAAGGCCTCGAGTGCAAATTTGCTGGCGCAATAGAAACCCATGGAAGGGGCAAGGATGCGGCCGGCGGCGCTGCTGATATGGATAAGCACACCGCTGCGTTGACGCCGCATGTGCGGAAGCACGGCGCGATTTACACGAACCACTCCGAGAAAATTGGTGTCCATGAGACGTTGCGCCTGTTCGGTGGTGACAGCTTCCGCCAGCCCGGAGACGACGTAGCCGGCGTTGTTGATGGCGACATCGATGCGACCGGCTCTGGCGATGGCGGCATCCACAGCCCGCCCGACCGAGGCGTCGTCGGTTACATCCAGTTCAAGGACGTGTATTGGCAGTGAATCCTTTTCCGCGAGCGCACGGATTTCAGAGGCATTCTTGGCATTACGGCCTCCAGGGTCCCGCATCGTCGCGAAAACGGTGTGCCCTTTACGCGCCAGGGTCTCGGTGAACAGTCTGCCGAAGCCGGTGCTGGAGCCGGTGATGAGAATCGCTTGCTTGGAATTCATGAATATCCCTCCTCGTGACCCTACTGTGAACCAGTTTGACGCCGGAAGTAAAACGATTGGTTACAAAAAAATGGCCCCTGGTAACCTCTGCAGAATCAACACTTGCAAAAGTGTATCAAAACAAACAACTTGACCCTTTAGAATCAACACTTGATGAAAAAGGGGGGGATGGGGGGCCCAGAAATCTGGCGTTCCTCACTCCGACAAAGTGATCTTGCGCTCTGCTGATGAAGTGGATTGCGCCGCTTCTCCTGGCCGCGTCACGTACACCGCCAGCAGCAGACTCGCCCCCAAAAGTAGCGCTGCCAGATAGTACGGCGCTCCGGACAAGTGAAGCCCGTACCGCGGCGAAATGGCAATCGCGAAAACTTGCGTAAAAAGAACCGGGCCCGCCATCCCCGTAATCGCGCGAAGGGAATTAATAGCTCCTTGCAGCTTGCCTTGTGAAGATGGATCCACATGCCGCGCCATCAGCGACTGCATGGCGGGCGCCGCGATGCCCCACAGCGCAATGAAGGGAATCACGGCTAGGATCATCCATCCACGCGACACGAGAGCAAAGCCCGCGAAGCCAATCGTGCCGAAAAGCAATCCCGAAAGGAGGCTGCCGCGTTCCCCGAATCGCTTCACGAACGGGCCAACGAGTACGCCCGAAACAACTGCGGCGCATACACCGACCACGGCAAGGGAAAGCCCAACGTCGCGCCGGCTCCACGCGTAGCGATATTCCGTGTAAAGCGCCCACATCGACGGAAGCGAGTTATGAGCGAGGTAGTAGAGCGTAGTGACGACGGAAAGTCCTGCCAGTTCCGTATGCGAGCTCAGCAGCCGGAGCGATCCCAGCGGATTCGCCATGTGCCACGCGGATTTGGCGCGGCGTTCCGGCGGCAGCGATTCCGGTAGCACGAAATAACCGTAGAGGGCGTTGCCAAAACTCAACGCTGCCGCGGCCCAAAACGGAAAGCGCAAATTCATGTTCCCGAGCCAGCCGCCCACCGCAGGCCCAATCACGAACCCCAATCCAAAAGCCGCGCTGACTAGGCCGAAGGGCTTGGCGCGTTCCTCCGGCTTGGTCACATCGGTGACGTAGGCAAAAGCCGTTGACACATTGGAAGTGGTGACGCCGGAAATGATGCGGCCCATCAGCAGCCATCGCAGCGACGGAGCCACCGCCATGAAAACGTAGTCGATGCTCAATCCGAAACATGAAATCAACATGACCGGACGCCGGCCAAAGCGATCCGACCACGCCCCCAGGACGGGCGAAAAAATGAACTGCATCGTGGCCCATGCAAATCCGAAATAGCCGGTGACGCTCGAAGCACGGGCAAAGTCTCCGCCCTCGAATTGCCGGATGAGGTCCGGAAGGACCGGCGCGATAATCCCGAACGCCACCATATCAAACGCCACCATAACCAGAATGAAGACAAAAGCGGCCCTTCCAACGGTCGGCGTGGGAGTAGTGGTGGGTTCAGCCATCAGCAGCGCAGCCTGTTAGACCTCGAGAATCACGGGAAGAATCAGCGGCCGCTTGGAAGTTTGCTTGTTGATGTAGCGCTTCAGGTCCACGCGAATTTTTTCTTTAATAACGCCCCAGTCGGATTTTTCTTCCGCGTTTGATTCTTCTACCGTCTTCATAATCACCAGCCGCGCGCCAACAATCAGTTCTTGGCCATTGTCGCTCATCAATCCGCGCGTCACGATTTCCGGATGCGATTCCATTTTTCCGGTGTGCTTGTCGATCGCGATGATCGGCACGACGATGCCGTCTTCGGAAAGATGCTTGCGGTCGCGAATCACCACGTCTTCAATCTCTTCAAGCGAACCGGAATCCACGCAAACACGTCCCGCCGTCACCGGCTCCAGCCGCCGGACCCCATCCTCCGTAAACTCAATCGGCCGCCCGTCTTCTAAAAGCAAAATTTCGTTCGATACGCATCCCAATTGATGCGCCAGCGCCGCGTGCCGGAACAAGTGCCGGTACTCGCCGTGCACCGGAATAAAATATTTCGGCTTTACCAGTTGCAGCAAAAGTTTTTGCTCTTCCTGGCTGCCGTGCCCGGAAACGTGAATGGTTCCCGCCGAATTGTCGTAATACACCAGCGCCCGCCGCCGGAACATGTGATCCAGCATCCGGAAAATGGATTTTTCATTTCCCGGAATAATGCGCGCCGAGAGAATCACGCTGTCGTTTTCATCCACCGAAACGAATCGGTGATTGTCCACCGCGATCCGCGAAAGCGAAGACATCGGCTCCGCCTGGCTTCCGCTCGCCAGGATAACAATGCGCTTGGGATCAAATCCGCGAATGTCCTGCGGCCGCACCACCATCCCATCGGGAATGCGCAGCAATTCCAGCGAATGCGCAATCTCCACGTTGTCCACCATGCTGCGCCCGACGAACGCCACCTTGCGGCCCACCCGCGAAGCAATGTCAATCACCTGCTGAATGCGATGAATCGATGAAGCGAAGCACGACAAAATCACGCGCCGCGGCGCTGACCGGCACAACTCTTCAATCCTCGGTACGATGGCCCGCTCCGACGGTGTGAATCCCGGGCGCTCCACGTTCGTCGAATCGCTGAACAGCGCGAGCACACCCTCCGCTCCATACTTCGCGAACGAGTGCAAATCGAATGGTGCGCCACCCACGGGAGTTTGATCGATCTTGAAATCCCCAGTGTGGATCACCACGCCGAGCGGCGTTCGAATCGCCAGCGCCACGCAATCCACCGTGCTGTGCGTCACCGAAATAAACTCCACTTCAAACGGCCCAATCTCGACCAGCCGCCCGGGAATCACTTCGCGCAACGTCGTCGAATCCAGCAGCCCCGCTTCATCCAGCCGCTTTTTCACCAGCGCCAGCGTGAACCGCGTTCCGTACACCGGAACATTTAAATCTTTCAGGATGTAAGGCAGCGCGCCGATGTGGTCTTCATGCCCGTGCGTCAGCACAATGGCGCGAACATGCGCGCGATTCTGTTTCAAATAAGTTATGTCGGGAATGACCAGGTCCACGCCAAGGAGTTCCGATTCCGGGAACATCATGCCGGCGTCGATGACGATGATGTCGTCACCGAGCCGCAGCGCCATCATGTTCATGCCAAATTCGCCGAGGCCACCCAGGGGAATTGCAATGAGGGATTGCGAACTCTTGCTCAATGACGCGTCAACTCCGGGACGCAAACGAGAATCGTATCACAGGACGATAGCCAGCTACGTCCCGAGCACACCGATGCATCAGGTTGCGGAATGCGAATGGCTCAGCGGTCCGAACTGAAAAGATGCGCAATGGAAACGAGAATTACGGCGCCAAGCGTGGCGGCCGCGAGCGAATAGAGAAATCCGCCGCCGAAAATTCCCAGCTTAATGAAAAGCCATCCGCCGATGTACGACCCGATCAATCCCAGAATAATATCCGTGATGCAGCCGTAGCCGCGGCCGCGCGCCAGTTTTCCCGCCAGCCACCCGGCCACCAGGCCAAGGAGCAGCCACGAAACCAGGCTGTGCGTTTGGAACCACACCTGAACAGTCCGTTGCGTAATGACTTGTGCGGCGAGCATGAAGCCTCCTGAAAGTGCACCGATTGTATCTGAACCGGCGCGCAAGGCAATGAATCATCTGGACTGAGGAGAGGTTCTCTCAGCGTGGCGCTTCGATTCGCTGCGCTCGCCCAGGACTCGTCCCGCAAAAACATACAGGATGCAAAGGGCGCACATCCGTTATCGGATGCCCGGTTGCTGCTGGGTCATGCAGTGCAGCGTGCCGAGGCCGAGGACAAGGTCGCGGCAGGCGATGCCGACGACTTCACGGTCGGGGAAGAGGCGCGCGAGAGTATTTAGCGCGACGCGATCGTTCGAATCGTTGAAGGTTGGCACGATCACGATTTTGTTGGCGATGTAAAAATTGGCGTAACTCGCGGGAAGGCGCTGGCCGTCGAAATAAACGGGCTTCGGCATCGGCAATGTTTCAACGCGAAGCGGCCGGCCATCTTGATCCTTCATCGTTTTCAGCAACGCTAGATTTTCTTGCAGTGGGGCATAGTTCGCGTCGTTCGAATCGTCCTCCACGATAGTGACGACGGTTGAAGGGTTCACGAAGCGCGTCAAGTCGTCCACGTGGCCGTGCGTGTCGTCGCCGGCGATTGCGTTTTTCAGCCACAGAACATTTGTCACGCTAAAATAATCGCGAAAGACTTGTGCGTAATCGTCTTTGGTAAATCCCGGATTTCTTTCCTGCACTTTGCTCAGCAAGCATTCTTCCGTGGTGAGCAGCGTGCCGCGGCCGTTGACATCGATGCTGCCGCCTTCGAGGACGACGCGGCGGCCTTTGTGTTCCGGCTGCCAGACGCGACGCTTCAACTTTTGGTTGGCTTTAGTGACGACGGCGGCGTCTTTCTTGTGATTTGGATATTTGGCCCAGCCGTTGAAGACGAAATGGTTGTAGGCGACTTCATCGGATTCGTTTCGAACGCAGATGGGTCCGGAGTCGCGCATCCAGCCGCGATCCGTGGGCACGCGGAAGAAATCGACGGCATCGAGATTCGCGCCGGACTTTTTCAGGATGGATCGAACTCGCGATTCGGCGGCGCGGTTTTCGACGAGGAGATAGACGCGCTCGACTTGCGACAAATAGCGAACGATTTCGGCGAAAGCCCAGGGAATGGGCGTAAATTTTCCGGGCCAATCGGTTAACTCATGCGGCCAGCCGAGCCAGGTGGCTTCGTGGGGTTCCCATTCCGCGGGCATGCGGTAGCCGAGGGCGTGCAGCGTTTTAGTTTGAGTGAGCGTCTTCATTGGGAAAAAGAATTTAACACAGAGGTCACGGAGGACACAGAGTGCACAGAGAAGACCGTACTATTTGTCGCCGAGCCAGCGGTTGAGGATGGGATGGTAGGCGTCGATGCGGCGATCGCGCAGAAAGGGCCAATCACGGCGGGTTTCTTCGCTCTTTGCGGGGTCGCATTCGACGACGAGGATTTCTTCTTTGTCGTTCGAAGCTTCGGAAATGATCTGGCCGAAGGGATCGGCGACGAAAGAGTTGCCCCAGAATTCCAGGCCAGCATCGCCGTTTTCCGGTTTGCCTTCGAAGCCGACGCGATTGATGACGGCAGCGTACACGCCATTCGCGATGGCGTGGCCACGCTGAATGGTTTTCCATGCGTCGAGCTGGGCAGCGCCGAATTGCGCTTTTTCGTGCGGGTGCCAGCCGATGCTGGTGGGGTAGAAAATCACATTTGCGCCGCCGAGAGCGGTGAGGCGAGAGCCTTCGGGATACCACTGGTCCCAGCAGATTTGCACGCCGACGCGGGCGTACCTGGTGTCAAAATTCGGAAAGCCAAGGTCGCCGGGAGTGAAATAAAACTTTTCGTAGTAGAGCGGATCGTCGGGAATGTGCATCTTGCGGTATTTGCCGAGGAAAGACCCGTCGGCATCCAGCACGGCGCAGGAATTGTGATAAACGCCGGGGGCGCGGCGTTCGAAAAGGGAAACAACCAGGGCGACTTTTTTCTCTTTGGCGATTTGAGCGAGCTTTTCCGTCGTTGGACCGGGGACGGCTTCGGCGAGATTGAAGAGTTCGGCATCTTCGGCGCGGCAAAAGTATTCGCCGTGAAACAATTCGTGGAGCGAAATGATTTGCGCGCCACGCGCGGCGGCTTCGCGGATCTTTTCGACCGCTTTCGCGAGATTCTCTTCCGCGTTCTTCGTGCACTTCATCTGCACGAGTCCGATGGTAAATTTGTCAGCCATGAAATTTAGTTTAGCATGAGCAGGAAAGAAAATATTTGCGCGCGTTTTGTAGTATCTTTTGCGCGGTGTTTATAATATCAATCAGCGTCATGAATGCGCGTTTCGCGCTTGCAACCAAACTTTAGCGGTAATTCCGGATTTATTTTCGTCGAGGAGAAGCGATGGCGAAGCAGCGAGAGAAAACCGTGACCGGGAGAGTGCTGCACGATCCGGTGAAAGACAAGCTCCGCCCGATGTTTCCTCTGGATTTGTCCAAATGCCGCACCGTCGACGAACTGGTCCGCGCCATGGGAGATACGGCGTTCACCGGGCGGCAGATCGGGGACGCAGCGGACGTATTTGAGCAAATGGCCCGCGACAAGGATTGTTTTGTGGTGATGACGCTCTCGGGTGCATTGACAGTTGGCAAGATGGGGCTAGTTTTTTGCGACCTGATTGAGTCGGGCATCGTCAAGGCCATCGTCTCGACCGGCGCGCTCATGGCGCATGGACTGGTGGAAGCCACGGGTTACTCGCATTTCCGCTATAACCCAAATATGGACGACAAAGAACTCTTCCACGCCGGGTACAACCGCGTGTACGACTCGCTCGAGCCGGAAACGAATCTCGATCACGTCGAAGAGGTGATGGACCACATTTTCACGGAATGGAACGCGGAAGACACCGCGTGCAGCTGGAAGATTCACCAGCGCATCGGCGAGTACCTGAACAAAACTGCGCAAGGGCGAGGAATCCTGAAATCCGCCTTCGAGCATAATGTTCCTATTTTTGTTCCCGCCTTCAGTGACTCGGAGCTGGGCATCGATTTTGCGCTGCACAAGATTGCCCGCCAGAGGGATAAGCGGCCGCTACTGCGCTTCGATCCTTTCCTGGATTTCGAGAAGTTTGCCGACACCATGCTAGCCACGAGGCGCATGGGGATTCTGACGATCGGCGGGGGAGTGCCTCGGAATTGGTCGCAGCAGTTTGGGGTATACGCCGAACTGCTGGCACGCCGCGGGTACAAGAAGATTCCGCTGAAGCGGTACAACTATGGGGTGCGCATTTGCCCGGAGCCGGTCCATTGGGGCGGCTTGAGCGGAAGCACTTACACGGAAGCAGTATCCTGGGGAAAGTTTGTGCCGCCGGAGGAAGGCGGGCGTTTCGCGGAAGTTTTTGATGATGCCACGGTTGCGCTGCCTTTGATCGCCAGGGCGGTGCTGGAGCGCATCGGGTATTTCAAATAGCATGCAAAGCATGGGCAGTGGGATTCGCAGATGAGGAATCGGCAGGCGGAGGTCGCAATGCCAACTGCAAAACAAGCAAAAATGCCTCCGTTGTATGACGCGCATCCAAGCTTAGCGATGGTGCAGAAGTGGCTGGCGGAGCTAAAGGAAAAAACGGGGCGTTCCATGGAAGAATGGCTCGCGCTAGTGAAGAAGGAAGGGCCGAAGGACGAGAAGTCTCGGCGCGAATGGCTGAAGACCAAACACAAGATGGGCACCAACAGTGCGTGGTGGATCGCGGAGCGAGCGGAAGGAAAGGGCTGGGAGGAAGATACCCCGGAAGGGTATTTGAAAGCCGCCGTCGCTTATGTCGAAGAGCAGTACGCAGGTCCGAAAGAGAAGCTGCGGACGATTTATGATGAGTTGCTAAGTCTGGGCAAATCGCTTGGCGATGATGTTAAGGCTTGTCCGTGCAAGACGATTGTGCCGCTCTATCGCGAACACGTATTCGCGCAAATCAAGCCAACAACCAATTCGCGGATTGATCTAGGACTCGCGCTTACTCATTACAAGGGCAAAATGCCAAAACGCATCATTGATACAGGTGGGGTAGCGAAAAAGGACCGCATCACGCATCGCATTGAAATTCCAGCAAGGGAACAAATCGATGACGAAGTGAAGAAGTGGCTGAAGACGGCTTATGACCTGAACACTTAGACTTTTCTAGGGTATTTCGAGCCGCGTGCCGGCTCCCGCGTAAAGATAATCATCGCCGAAGGCTTTTTGCAAACGCAGAAATGCCGGTTCGCCGGTGCAGTGGCCGGGGGCGACTTTATCCAGCTTCCACTTATTCTTGAGCGAATCGACGAGGCGGTCGATGTCGGGCACGGATGTCCGGACGAGGTGCAGGCCGCCGAAAACGATGTGCGTGTGCGGGTCTACGGCGCTGGCGGCTTGCAGTATCTCCTCGATGCCGGAGTGCGAGCAGCCATCGACCAGCATCAGTCCGTGCGGTCCTTTGATGGCGAGAGTGAGCTCGGGGAGCTCGAGGGTGCGCGGAATACTGGAAACGGTGTACAGCAGAAAAATGCCTGGAGCGACTTCCGTGAGTTTATCGACGAGGATGAAGTGGCCCGTATCGTAGAGTTTGCCGGAGCGGAGATGTTCGGGATAGGTTCCGTCGAAATAACGCATTTTGGCGGGCAGGGAAGGCTCGGGCCGGTAAAACACTTGAGGAAATTCTGAACCGCCAAAACCGTTGTCGCCATCGGCGGGGACGTACACGGTGACGTCCGGATTGATCTTGAGGAGATACTTCAGGCCGGAGGCGTGATCGGCGTGACGGTGAGAAACGACAGCGAAGTCGATCTTGGTAAGGTCAACGTTGAGGGCCTTGACGTTGTGCTCGAAGATTTCGGGGTTGTTGCCGGTGTCGAAGAGGATGCGCTTGCCGTCATGTTCGACCAGAGCCGAAAAGCCCCAGTCTCTAGTGAGCGCTTTGTTATCGGAAAACGCGTCATACAAAATCGTAACGCGATCCTTGGTTTCAGCATGCCCAGAAATTGTGAGCAAGAGAGAAGCTAGCGTGAGCCCGAAGAATCTGCGAATGGCTTTCATCGAGCGCCTCCACGGAAAGAGTCAGTAAGGGACCTCAGTCGTCTTCGCCGATGAGGATGGCGGCGCCGAGGACGGTGGTCCAGAGGCCGCGCTTGTCGCCGACGGCGGATTGCGTGACATTCATGGTGCGGACGATTTTGTTGGAAATGCGGTAGACCTCTTTTTTTTCGTCGAAGGACAAATCCGGGTCGAATTCCACATTTAAAGTGGTCGCGAGCATTTCGGCAGCGAGCTCTTCGGCATATTCGCCGGCGACTTCTTCGGTTTCACCGAAGGAATGATGCTCGGAGAGATATCCGTACATGGATTTGTCGCTGGGCAACGCAAGTCCGATACTGGCGGCGATGAGGCGGTGCGCTTCCTTGGTGGAATTTTCGCTGATGACGGTGAACGCGACTTGTCCGGGCTTGATGTGCTTCAAACCTTCGCTGCGCGAAATCAATTTGCAGTTGGGGGGAAAGATGGAGGAGACGCGGACGATGTTGCACGCGGCGATGCCTGCGTTTCTGAGGGCGAGCTCAAAGCTCGAAAGCCTTTCACGATGTTTGCCGACGCCTTTGGTGAGGAAGATTTTCTTAGCAACGAACGCCATGGTGCCGGTTTGCCGGGCCTCCGTGAGTAGGGTGGGTTTGAAAAATTTTCCCGCTGTGGAAAAGTAACAAGAAGGTATTGCAGTGTCAATTCAATTCCGACCCTGAGCGTGGGAGAAGCGGAAAATTATGAATGCGCGATGACAACTCCAGTGAGCGTGAAAGCATTATTCGCCCGCGACGTGGCGGAGCATTTTGCTAAGAGGCTTGCACAGCGCCAGGATATTTCCGAGGTCTTCTGCGGTGAAATCGGGCCCAGCGCTATGCGGATTTGCGCCCTTGCGGCTGACTTGAATGACGCCGATGACCTTGCCATCGAGCAAAATCGGCGCGCTGATCATTTTCTGGATGGCTTCGGCGGGTTCGTTGCCGATCTTGATGCCTTCGAAGACAGTGGCATGACGCGCGGCTACAAAATTATTCTCGATTTCGGGCCGGCTGTCGCGTGCGGTGCGCGCGGCGAGGGCCGAATTGCTGGACAGCGGAATAAAACCGACATTTTTCGGGGCTTCCGGGACCAGAAACTGCAGGTGGCGCCAGCGTGTGGAAACCGCCAGGATGGCCACTTCTTCATTTCTGACGCCCAGATTCCTGGCGATTTTTTCCGCTACGGTGGAAAGAGAGATCTGCAGGGCGTCGCCCTCGATCGTGCCGAGAGAATTGGCGATGCGCTCCATCTCCGAGACCAGATTCAGTGTTGTGTGCATAGTCATTATATGAATGTTGCGCCCAGGCCGGGAGAGGTGTGGCCCAGCGAATTCCAACCATCAAACTACTATTTTCCGCCACTGCTGCCGTGGCCGCAAGAAGATTTCGAACTGTTTGTGCCCGCTGAAAGAACAGCTCAACTTGCATCGCCGGAATCATCTGCCTATACTGATTTCGCCGCGGATTCTCAACGCTCCTCGCGAGTCATTCAGCGTGATCCGGCCAGGACTTTCGCGGCGGAGAGGGCATGTCTTCGACGGCAACCGAGCCTGATACGAGTTATCTCCTCAGAAAGCTGCATTCCTTCACGGGCGTACTTCCTGTTGGCGCATTTTTGGCGGAGCATTTCTGGTCTAACAGTTCCGCGCTGGTGAGCGCGGAGAAATACAATACAACCTCGCAAGAGCTGCAGACCATTCCGTTCCGATTGATCGTGGAATGGGGAGCGATTTTTCTTCCTATGCTGTTCCATGGCGGGTACGGGATTTACATCTGGCTGCGCGGCAAATCTAATGTGTCTGCGTATCCATGGGTAGGGAACTGGCTCTATGTGGCGCAGCGGTACACGGGTCTTATCGCGTTTGCGTACATTGGCTGGCATCTTTATACCGAGCGCTGGCTGACGCATGGGCGTTCAACGTACGCGAACGTCGCTGAAGACATGCAGAATCCATGGTACCTGACGTTTTTTGTTGTCGGCGTGCTCGCGTCATCGTTTCATCTGGGTGTGGGGATCTGGAATTTCCTTTGTAAGTGGGGATTGGCGGCTACCGTCAAGGCGCAACAAGCGGCGGGGCGGTTTGGCGCGCTGGTGGGAGTGGCGTTCAGCGTGGTGGGGATCCTGATTATTATTAGCTTCCGGTACGATTGGCATCCGTTCTCGGCTTACCTGCCAAACAAATGAGACAGCCAAAAATCATAGTTGTGGGCGGTGGTCTGGCCGGCCTGATGGCAACAATCCGCGTCGCGGAGGCAGGGATACCGGTGGATCTTTTTTCGATTGTGCCGGTGAAGCGTTCGCATTCGGTTTGCGCGCAGGGCGGCATCAACGCGGCAAAAAATCAAAAAGGCGAAGGCGACACGGTTGATAAGCACTTTGATGACACGATTTATGGCGGAGATTTTCTGGCCAATCAGCCGCTGGTGAAACGGATGTGTGAAGCGGCGCCCGGGATTATCGATCTGCTGGATCGCATGGGCGTGATGTTCAACCGCACGCCAGAAGGATTGCTCGATTACCGGCGATTCGGCGGGACGCTTTACCATCGCACCGCTTTTGCCGGAGCAACTACGGGGCAGCAACTGCTCTATGCGCTGGACGAACAGGTGCGGCGGCATGAGGCTGAAGGCAAGGTCAAGAAATTTGAAGGCGCGACGTTTCTGTCGGCGGTAATCGATGAAGGCGGCGTGTGCCGCGGGATCTGCGCGATGGATCTGCGCACGATGGAAGTGAAAACTTACGCGGCCGATGCGGTGATTTTTGCGACGGGCGGGAACGGCGCAATCTTTGGGCGATCAACGAATTCGGTAGTGTGCACGGGGTCGGCGCAGGCGGCGCTTTTTCAGCAGGGCGTGGATTACGCGAATGGGGAATTCATCCAGGTGCATCCGACGGCGATCCCCGGCGAAGACAAGCTTCGGTTGATGAGCGAATCGGCTCGCGGCGAGGGCGGTCGCGTGTGGGTGCCGCGTAATCCCGGGGAGAAGCGCGCGCCGAGAAACATTCCTGAGGGGGAACGATTTTATTTTCTGGAAGAGTGGTATCCGAAGTATGGCAACCTGGTGCCGCGTGACATTGCCACGAGAGCGATTCACCGCATCGTGTATCAGGAAAGATTGGGCGTTGACGGGCAGCCGGCGGTATACCTGGACGTGACGCATATCCCACGCGAAACGCTGGACCGCAAGCTCGAAGGGATTTTGGAAATTTACGAGAAATTTCTGGGCGTTGATCCGCGTGTTGAGCCGATGAAAGTTTTTCCGGCCATGCATTACACCATGGGCGGAATTTGGGTGAATGGCGAGGATCAGGCCACTAACGTTGCCGGCATTTATGCGGCGGGCGAATGCGAATATCAGTATCACGGGGCGAATCGCCTGGGGGCGAATTCGCTGGTGTCCTGTATTTTTGGCGGAGGAATTGCGGGTCCGGCGGCGGTGAAGTACGCGAAGAATCTGGAAAAGGGCGCGGAGTCCACGCCGTCCGCAGTCTTTGATTCCGAAAGGAAACGGCAAGAAGAAAAGAATCAGAAGCTCATCAGCCGGGACGGTTCAGAGAACCCCATCACGATCTGGCGCGAGCTCGGAGACCTGATTACGGAGCACGTGACCGTCACGCGCATTAACAAGAATTTGGAGATGACTGATGGGAGGATTCAAACGCTGCAGGAACGATACAAGAAGATCAACTTGAGCGACCGCACGAAGTGGTCGAATCAGACGCTGAATTTCGCGCGCGAACTGGAAAACATGATTATTCTGGCGCGGGTTATCACGCTCGGCGCGCTGGCGCGCAATGAATCGCGCGGGGCACATTACAAGCCGGATTTTCCCGAGCGCGACGATGCGAATTGGCTGAAGACCACGCGCGCGAAGTGGGTGAACAACGACGTCAAGTTGACGTACGAGCCGGTGGACATTTCTTTGATCAAGCCGCGTCCGCGACGTTACGACGCGGCGAAGTAGAAGTGGTTGCTCTGGTCTTCGGGCTCTAGGCAGTCGATGGTCGAGGGACTATGGCGGAAACAAAACAGGTCATCGTCAGAGTGAAACGACAAGCGGGGCCGAAAGAGGCGGCGCGCTGGGAGGAATTTTCTCTCAAGTGGCGGCCTTCGATGAATGTAATCATTTGTTTGCGCGACATCGCGGAGAATCCCGTGACGCGCGACGGTAAACAGACCACCCCGGTTTCGTACGATTCGAATTGCCTGGAGGAGATTTGCGGATCGTGCGCGATGCTGATCAATGGGAAAGCGCGGATGGCTTGCTCGGCGCTTGTGGATCAGCTTGAGCAGCCGATTCGAATCGAACCGATGTCGAAATTTCCGCTGGTGCGCGATCTCACGGTGGATCGGCAGTTTATGTTTGAGAGTCTGAAACGCGTGAAGGCATGGATTCCCATCGATGGCACTTACAATCTTGGCGAGGGCCCGCGCGTGGCCCCGGAAATTCAGGAAAAAGGCTACCCGCTTTCGAACTGCATCACTTGTGGGAACTGCCTGGAAGTTTGCCCGCAGGTAAATGAGAATAATCAGTTCGTGGGTGCGGCGATTATCAGCCAGGTGCGACTCTTCAATCTGCACCCGACTGGAGCGATGAACAAGAGTGAACGGCTTAGTGCGCTCATGGGTCCCGGGGGCATCCAGGAATGCGCTAACGCGCAAAACTGTGTGCATGCCTGCCCCAAGGGTATTCCTCTCACCGAGTCCATCGCCGAAGTAAACCGGGACGCGTGGAAACAGGCGCTTCTCGGCTGGCTTGTAGGGTAGACTCTCACCGCAATCCGTAACCTGGGGGAAATCGATGCGTCGTATCCTAGCTTTTTTGTGCGTTAGCTCCTTGTTGTGCGCCGGGTTTCTATCTTCCCGCCGAGCCTCTGCGGACGACATCGCAGAGCGCGCCAAGAGACTTCACTTTTCCTCCATTGTTCTGGACACGCACGACGACACCACGCAGCGGTTTTTCTCAAAGGACTATGATCTTGGCAAGCGCAATCCGGACGGCCACGTGGACATTCCGCGAATGCGCGAAGGCGGGATGAACGCGATTTTCTTCTCGATCTGGATCGACGGGCGCACCATGGGTCCGCCGGCGGTGCAGAAAGCGCTCGACCAGATCGATGCAGTGCATGAAAATGTTCGCAAGTATTCGAAAGACATGGTGTTCTGCCGCACGGCCGCCGAAGTTCGCGAGGCGCACAAGCAGGGCAAGATCGCCGCGCTCATTGGTGTCGAGGGCGGCCACATGATTGGAAATGATATTCGCGTACTGCGGATGTTTGGCGATCTGGGTGTTCGCTACATGACGCTATCGCATTTCTACAACGACGAATGGGCGGATTCCTCCACAGACAAGCCGGTTCATAACGGCCTCACAGACTTTGGAAAGGGCATTGTGCGCGAAATGAACCGGCAGGGAATCATGGTGGACATTTCGCATGTCAGCGACAAAACGTTCTATGACTCGCTGGAAGTCAGCAAGGCGCCGCTGATCGCGTCGCATTCCTCCTGCCGGGCGATCTGCAATCATCCGCGAGATATGTCCGACGACATGATCAAGGCGCTAGCGGCCAAGGACGGAGTGATCCAGATCAACTACGAGAGGAGTTTCATCGATCAGGCGTATAAGGATGCGTACGATAAGGTTTCCGGTGGCGTTGTGGCAGCGATGGAGAAGGTGACGAAGGAGTGCGCGGGCGACGAGGCATGTGTCGGGCGCGAGATTAAGGACCTTGAAACACAAATGGAATCGTCCGGCGCTCTGCCGCGGGTGAGTTGGGAGAAAATCGTCGAACATATCGACCACGCGGCGAAACTTGCGGGCGCGGACCACGTGGGCCTCGGGTCTGACTTTGACGGCGCCACCATGCCTGATGGAATGGAAGATTGCTCCAAGCTTCCGAAAATCACGGAGGCGCTGATGCGCAAAGGATATTCGGAAGAGGATATCCGCAAAATTCTCGGCGGCAACATCCTAAGGGTCATGGAACAAAATGAAAAAGTAAGCAAGGAACTTCTGGCGCAGTAGCGGAACTTCCCCGCAACGTGGAGAACGTGAGAGTTGAAATGTTGCGAACATTGCTCGCGTCAGGGCTTTGCGTTTCAGCCGGAGCCTTTCTAGCGGTGGCTATGACGGCAGACGATATTTCCGCGCGCGCTAAAAAGCTGCATTTCTCGTCCATCGTGGTGGACACGCACGACGACACGACGCAGCGGTTTCTGGACGGGAAGTTTGACCTCGGCACGCGCAGCCCCATAGGCAGCATTGACATCCCACGGATGAGAGAAGGCGGGCTCGGGGCGATTTTCTTTTCGATTTGGATTCCAAGCAAGATCACCGGGCCCGAGGCCGTGCATCGCGCGCTGGTTCAAATCGATGCCGTGCGCGAGCAAGTTCGCAAGCATTCGAATGATTTGGTTCTCGCCACGACCGCGGCCGAAGTTCGTGACGCGCGCAAGCAAGGCAGGATTGCCGCTCTAATGGGAGTGGAGGGCGGGCACATGATCCATTCGAACCTTGGGGTACTGCGCAGCTACGCGGCGCTGGGCGTGCGCTATATGACGCTAACGCACAGCGGGAACGACGAGTGGGCCGATTCTTCCACCGACAAAATGGTGCACAATGGCCTCACGGATTTCGGCAAGGACGTGATCCGCGAAATGAACCGTCTTGGGGTGATGGTGGACATTTCTCACGTCAGCGACAAGACGTTTTATGATGCGCTGGAGACGAGCAAGGCCCCGGTGTTTGCCTCGCACTCGTCCTGCCGCGCCATCTGCGACGCACCCCGCAATATGACGGACCAGATGATGAAGGATCTCGCCGCAAAGGGCGGCGTGATTCAGATCAACTACCACGTAGGGTTTCTCAGCCAGGAATTCCGCGATGCAGAGAAGGCCGATCCGGAGATCAACAGGGCCATCAGCTCGGAAATGATGAAAAGGTGCGGGGAGAATGAAGGCTGCCAGTTGATCGAAGGCGACCGCATCACGCGCGAGTATGTGGAACAGGGGAAACTCCCGCGTGTGGATTTCCGTAAAATCGTCGAACATATTGACCATGCTGTGAAGGTTGCAGGCATCGATCACGTGGGATTGGGTTCAGACTTCGACGGCGCCAACATGCCCTACGGCTTGGAAGACGCCACGAAACTGCCGAAGATCACCGAGGCGCTGTTGCAAAAGGGCTATTCCGAGGGTGACGTAAAGAAAATTCTCGGCGAAAATACCCTTCGGGTCATGTCGGAAGTAGAACGCGTTAGCCACGAACTGAATGGCGGGAAGTAAAGACAACAGGAACGATCGCGGAAACACACAGGGGGATGTTCAAAAATGAGACGTGTAAATTGCTTTGTCGCCGCTTTGGCAATGGGAACGCTTTTCTTGGGTTGTAAGGCGAAAGAGCAGACTGCGGAAGCACCGCCGCCGGAACAACCCAAGGCCGAAGCACCAGCCACACCAAAGGCAGAAACGCCAACTCCCGCTCCGGCGCAACCGGAGGCACCGGCTAGCACGCCTGCGCCAGCGCCGCGTGCAAGCTATGACCGGGCACTGCTCCGGGCGTCGCTTCTGAAGGATAAAGCCCCGGAGACTTTCCAGGTGAAATTCGCGACCACGCGAGGAGATTTTGTTGTGACGGTGCATCGCGACTGGGCCCCCATCGGCGCCGACCGATTCTACAATCTGGTAAAACACCACTTCTATGACAACGCCAGCTTCTTCCGAGTGGTGCCTGGCTTCGTGGTGCAGTTTGGCATCAGCGCTTATCCGCCGATTTCGGCGGCATGGGAGAAGGCTAACATTCAGGACGAGCCAGTCACGCAGTCCAATAAGCGCGGGTACTTGACGTATGCGAAAACGAGCATGCCCAATACGCGCTCGACGCAAATCTTTATTAATCTGAAGGATAACGCCGGACTCGACAGGCAAGGCTTCTCGCCTTTTGGCGCTGTCAATGCGCAGGGAATGAAAGTGGTCGACATGTTTTACGACCAATATAGCGAAAGCAGCGGTCCTGACCAGGATCAAATTTCCAAGCTGGGTAAGCCCTATCTTGACAAAGGCTGGCCAAAACTGGACTCGATCAAAACCACGACGCTGATGGTTGCGGAAGCCAGGAAGCCCCAATAAAAACTTTACCTTCCATTGATTACTTTTTTGAATGTGATGCATCTAATCTTTGTAGGGCGGTCCCTTTGACAAAGGGGCGGCCGGGAAAGTATCCTCTACTTTGATGATGACCTGTTGCCAGCTGATGTGTTTTCCCTGCACGTGCAACGCTGCGTGTTGCACGACACCCATCTCTGGCCAGAGGAGTTTCCGGACTTAAGCTGTAGACGAATCATAAAGTTCCGAAGCCCACATGCCAGAGCACCTGGTTATGTGGGCTTTTTGTTTTGGAGCGAAGATTTTTCAAAGACAAGAACTTGGGAGCCCAGAATTATGAGTGTGGCAGTGTTAACTGAAGTTGAAGAACGGCACAGCCGCGAAGCCATCGAAGCGGAGATCGTGCGTTTTGAAGAGCGCATTCAACAGCTTCAAAGCGGCGCTATTACGGCGGAACAGTTCCGCCCCTTTCGTCTGAAGCACGGTACGTACGGCCAGCGGCAGCCGGGGTTCCAGATGCTGCGTGTCAAGATTGCCGCGGGAGTGCTGAAGCCGACGCAGCTTCGCGTCCTGGCGGATATTGCCGATGAATACTCGACCGGGCGCGGCCACCTGACCACACGAGAAAACATTCAATTCCATTTCGTGAAACTCGAGAACGTAGGCGCCGCGATGCGGTTGCTCGCCGATGCGGGACTTACCACGCGGGAAGCCTGCGGGAATACGGTGCGCAACGTCACGGCTTGCCCGGTGGCGGGGATTTGTCCCGGCGAGGCATTCGACGTTACTCCGTACGCTTTGGGTGTGTCGCGATATCTTCTGCGCCATCCCGATTTTCATGATTTGCCGCGGAAGTTCAAGATTGCCTTTTCCGGCTGCGAGGACGATGGCGCTTGCGCAGTTGCCGGCATCCACGATGTCGGGCTCATCGCGCAAGTGCGCGGCAGTAACGGCACGGCGCATCGCGGATTTAAGGTGCTGGTCGGCGGTGGGCTGGGAAGCTTGCCTACGGAGGCTGCGGTCCTCGCGGATTTTCTGCCGGAAGAGGAACTCCTCCCCACTATCGAGGCCATTTTGCGGGTTTTCACGGAAACAGGGAACCGCAAGAACAAGTTGATGGCGCGATTGAAGTTCGTTTTGCGGGCAAAAGGAATTGAAGAGTTCCGCCGTCTGGTTGCGGAGAAACGCAAAGTCTCGCAGGCACCGGCGGAAACTTTTACTGTGCCTTCTCCTATCCAGCCGTCACTGGTCACGATCGCGCCGGCGCCTTTGCCTTCCGCAGCGGTAGATACGCAGACCGATCCAGAGTATGACCGATGGGCCGAGCACAATCTGATGTTCCAGCGCCAGTCCGGATACGGCGCGGTGTGGGTCAAGCTTTACGCAGGTACTCTGTACAGCAACCAGATGCGCGGCCTTGCGGACGTTCTGGAAAAGAACGAACTGACCGGCGTGCGGATTGCGGTCAATCAGGATCTGGTCGTTCCGTGGGTGCCTTTCGACCGTGTGCGTGCCATTTACGACGGGCTTCGCGTACTGGAGCTGGCTGCTCCCGGAGCGCGCACCATTTCCGACGTTACGGGATGCCCGGGTGCTACGACCTGCAATCTGGGGATCACGCGGTCGCTGACGCTGGCCGAGGTGCTTTCGCGCGAGCTGGACGGTTACAGCGACCCTGAAATTCAAAAGCTGCGCATCAAGATCAGCGGCTGCCCCAATTCCTGCGGGCATCATCACATTGCGGATATCGGTTTTTACGGCAACGTCAGAAAAGTTGGGGAACAGCAGGCGCCGTACTACCAGCTTTTGCTGGGCGGCAGAGTAAATGCGGATGGAGTGCGTTTTGCGCGGCAGATCATGGCGGTGCCGGCGCGGCCCATTCCGGCGATTATTCGCGAACTGCTAGCTTTCTATCAGACGGACCGGCAACCGGCGGAAACGTTTTCTGCGTGGGTGTCGCGCACTCCGGACACGACTATCAAGGACCGGCTCATTCCCCTGGCGGAGGTGTCGGCTACGGCCGAAGATCTGTTTGTAGACTGGGGCGACACAGAAACATATTCACTGAAATTGGGGCGAGGGGAGTGCGTGGCATGAAGGGCAAGGTTTATCTTATTGGCGCGGGACCTGGCGATCCCGAACTGCTCACTTTGAAAGCCGCGCGGCTTCTTGCCGAGGCTGACATTGTCCTGCACGATGCGCTGGTCAGCGATGCCGTGCTGGCTGTGATTTCACCGACTGCTGAGCTCATCAACGTAGGCAAGCGGGCGGGCCACAAACTCCTGACTCAGGATGAAATCGACGCGTTGTTGGTTTCGTTTGGCCGGACGCGCGCAACCGTCATCCGGTTAAAAGGCGGCGACCCGTCGATTTTTGGCCGTGCCGGAGAAGAAATTGAAGCCGTGCGCGCGGCGGGAATTGAGTACGAAATCGTTCCGGGGATCAGCGCGGCTCTGGGAGCCGCGGCGGCGGCGGGAATCTCGCTGACCGATCGCCGAGTGGCCTCGCAAATTCTGCTGACCACGTTTTCGCGCGGGACCGACGGCAGCATGATGGATTGGGGTTGCGTCACGAGCACGACAACGCTGGTTCTGTACATGCCGGGCGCGGATTATGCGGAGGTCTCGCAGCGATTGCTGGGAGGCGGGCTTCCGGCGGATCTTCCCTGCGTGATCGTCTCTCACGCCACGGGTTCCCGGCAGAAAGTGCAGTGGTCGAGCGTCGCACGGCTCGCCAGCGAAGAAAAATTGCCGGCGCCGGCTTTGTTGATCGTTGGCCGAGTGGCCTCGCACCACGTTGTGGAAATCAGCGCGTCGTTTTGGGGCACGAATCGAAGAGAGCCGGGCTTGGAACATTCGCCGGTAATTTAGTTTGTCAGGAGAATACGCATGAGGGCAGAAATCGCAGTAGAGAAAACTGAAAGACGGTGGAAGTTGTCGCTCGACACGTGGGCAGTGCTGGTGGCGTTTCTTCTGGCGCTGCTGGTTCGCACAGGCGTTTTCAAGCATATCCCTTGGTGAAGATTCTCGGGAAAATGGAGAGAACGAAACATGGCTGATGTCGTCACGGTTCCGCAAGTTCGGCCGGTGCAACCGGTGCTGCGATTTCTGCGGGTCATTCCTGGCGTTCTCTTGCTCCTCGCGGTTGGCTATGCGGGCAAATTGCTGGAGCAAAATGTGGGGGCCTACGCGAAGGCGCATCACTGGACGTTTCCGAATATCGAATACGTCTTGTGGGCAATTGTCCTGGGCCTCTTGATTTCCAACACGGTCGGAGTCCCAGAGATTTTCCGGACCGGCGTCGCAACCTATGAATTCTGGCTGAAGGCAGGGATCGTGCTGCTCGGCGCGCGTTTTCTGCTTGGCGACATCTTGAAACTGGGGGGCGTGAGCCTGGTTCTCGTGGCCATCGAAATCGTGGGTTCGCTCGCGTTCATGACATTTCTCGGGCGGCTGTTCAATCTCAAGCCTAAACTCACGACACTTCTTGCGGTTGGTTCGGCCGTGTGCGGTGTGAGCGCTATCATCGCCACCAAGGGCGCCATCGAGGCCGACGACGAAGATTCCTCGTTCTCCATCGCCGCGATTCTCGCGCTCGGCGCACTGGCGCTCTTTACGTTCCCGGTCATCGGGCATCTCCTGCATCTGAGCGACCGCGCCTACGGACTTTGGGCCGGCCTCGGCGTGGACAATACTGCGGAGGCTACCGCCGCGGGAGCGCTGTACTCCGACGCCGCCGGGAAACTTGCCGTGCTCGTCAAGTCCACGCGGAACGCCATGATTGGCTTCGTCGTGCTCGGCTACGCCATCTACTGGGCCAGCAAAGGGCAGGCGCAGGAGGTGGGGAACAAGGCGGCGTTCCTCTGGCAAAAATTTCCGAAGTTTGTTCTCGGCTTCCTGCTGATTTCGGTGCTGGCGACATATCACTTTTTCAACATGGATCAGGTCGGGGCGCTCGCCAATCTTTCGCGCTGGGCGTTTCTGCTCACGTTTGCGGGAGTCGGGCTGCGCACCAATTTTAGCGACATGCGCAAGCAAGGCCTTCGACCGTTCGCGGTAGGAGCGATCGGCGAAGTTGTGATCGCGGGATTCACCCTGGCGCTGGTATACGGCGCGAGCAAACTCTTCGGCTGGTAAAGACTATAGACAGTGCTCCGGTGCTTAGAGTCCGAGGACCGTCACCAGTTCGCGCACCGATGCGGACGATTTTTGTAACGCGTCATTTTCTTCGGCCGTCAGCTTGATCTGGATGATCTCTTCAACGCCCTTAGCGCCGAGCTTTACGGGCACGCCGACGAAGAGTCCCTTGATTCCGTACTCCCCATCGAGATACACGGCGCAGGGCAGAATTTTTTTCTTGTCCTTCAGGATTGCTTCCACCATCTCGACGGCGGCGGCGGACGGCGCGTAGTACGCTGAGCCGGTCTTGAGCAAGTTGACGATCTCGGCGCCGCCTTTGCGTGTGCGGTCCACGATGGCGTCGATGCGTTCCTTGGGCAAAAGATCGGGGAGGGGAATTCCCGCTACCGTCGAATAGCGCGGCAGCGGCACCATGTCATCCCCATGACCGCCCAGTACGAAGGAGTGCACGTTTTCCACGCTTACTTTGCATTCCATCGCCACAAAGGTGCTCATGCGCGCGGAGTCCAGCACTCCTGCCATTCCGAGCACGCGGTTTTTCGGGAAGCCGCTGACTTTGAGCGCCGCTTGCGCCATGGCGTCCAAGGGATTCGTCACCACGATGATAATGCAGTTCGGTGAATGCTTCACGATCTGCTCGACGACAGCTTTGACCACATCGTAGTTGGCCTTCAGCAGGTCATCGCGGCTCATTCCAGGCTTGCGGGGGAATCCTGCGGTGATGACTACCACGTCGCTTCCTGCAGTTGCGGAATAATCGCCGCTCGCCGTGGAAATGCCGGTCGCGTGCGAATCTGTTCGCGTGATCGGCCCGGACTCCATCATATCCAGTGCTTTGCCTGCGGGTGGCCCATCCAAAATATCGGTCAGCACCACGTCAGCCAGCTCCAGATCCACGATCCGCTGCGCCGTGGTCGACCCCACGAACCCGCCGCCTACTACCGTCACCTTTTTTCTGCTCATGCCTCTCCTTGTCTCCAACAAAATTCTTCCCTTCGAATTCTCTGCGCTCTGTCTGTGTCTCTGCGTTAGGTTCGCCCCCTGTTTGGCCTTCCGGACTAGCGCGCTACCGCAGCGCCCTTCATGTTCTCGATAATCGCCGACGCAAACGCCGACGTGCCGACCTTCGTCGCGCCTGGCATCAAGCGCTCCAGGTCATACGTCACGCGCTTCTGCCGAATGGTGCGCGCGATGCCATCCTCGATCAGCGTGGACGCTTCCTTCCACCCGAGGAATTCAAACATCATCGCACCGGAAAGCATCACCGAACTCGGATTGATCACATCCTTGTCTGCATACTTAGGAGCAGTGCCGTGCGTCGCCTCAAATACGCCGAAACCGTCTCCAATGTTTGATCCTGGCGCCATGCCCAGCCCGCCCACCTGCGCCGCGCAGGCATCCGACAAATAATCTCCGTTTAGATTAGAAGTCGCCAAGACGCTGTATTCATCGGCGCGCATCAACACTTGCTGAAACACGGAATCGGCGATGCGGTCGTTGATCATCAGCTTCTGTTTCCACTGTGCCTTGCCGTGGGTTGCATAAATCGCGGCCAATGTGCGTTTCACCTCTTCGTAGACGGTCTTCTTGAACGCGTCCGGGGCCTGTTCGAGTCCAGGCTCGATCATGGCCGCGTTCTGCTCCACGGTGAGCGCTGGATTCTTGTCGAGATTGTCGACGATCCAGCTCTCGCGCTCAGTGATCGTCTGCGCGCGGAACTCTTCGCGCGCCAGGTCATAGCCCCAATCGCGGAACGCACCTTCGGTAAACTTTTGGATGTTGCCTTTGTGCACCAGCGTCACACTCTTCCGCTTGCTCGCCAGCGCGTACTTGATGGCGCGCCGCACCAGCCGCTTTGTCCCCGTCGGAGAGATCGGCTTGATGCCCACACCGGAGTCCCAGCGAATCTGCTTCTTCCCATCTTTCAGCATGTCGTTGTTCAGAAATTCCAACAGCTTCTTCACTTCCGGCGTGCCGGACTTCCACTCGATGCCGATATAAACGTCTTCGGTATTTTCCCGAAAGATGAACACATCCATTTTTTCCGGCTCGCGCACGGGCGAGGGAACACCTTGGAAGTACCGAACCGGGCGCTCGCAGGAATAGAGATCCAGGAGCTGGCGCAGGGCTACGTTCAGTGAACGGATGCCGCCGCCCACTGGCGTGGTGAGCGGCCCTTTGATGGCCACGCGAAAATCGCGGATAGCATCGACGGTGTCGTTCGGAAGCCATTCGTTGAACGCCTTGAAAGCTTTTTCGCCCGCGAACACCTCGAACCACACCACACGGCGCTTTCCTCCGTACGCGTGCGCCACGGCCGCATCGAATACGCGCCGTGAAGCTTTCCAGATGTCACGCCCCGTTCCATCCCCTTCGATAAATGGAATAATCGGCGAGTCCGGAACTTGCAGTTCGCCGCCGCTGTAACCTATCGGCTTGCCATCGGAGGGGACAGCGTTCCCGTTATACGAATTCTTCATGAATACGGCTCCTTGGAATAAGTTCGACTGCACTACCGGCGCACGAGGAAAGTGGTGCGCCGCGCCCCATCAACGCATTAAACCCGGCAGGCTCGGGTGAACTGCAGAAGATATCACATTCGAGTGGCCGGGCGTATAATGGCGCCCGATCGGTAGTGATTCATCAGCCTCCGGAAAAGGCGTTCGCCAGGCACGATCTCGGTTGCTGGTCCGAGGTCCTCTTATCACCAGCCGGGTAGCAGATGTTCCCAGAGGTGACCCACTCTCCGGCGCGAGTTCCGTTGTTTTGCATAGGCATGGGTTGTATACTCGGGCCATCGTAAGCAGCAATTTGGAGATTTCGGTAATCAGTTTTTCGCACAGGCCAGGAAACTTGACCTGAGCCCGTCCAGCGCGGTTGAGAGCAGTTTGGACCGCGCGGATGAGCCCAGAGCCGATCACGGGCCGCCGGCAGATTTGAGAGTTCGGAAGTCTCTGCTGCGCTGGTTCCCGCTTGGGAGGGTGCTATGCAGCTGACCTTTGCCATCGGTATCGGGGGAGCGGCCGGTCAGGGTGTTGCCACGCCGGGCGATATTTTCGCAAAAATCTTCAGCCGGCGCGGCCTCCATCTGAATGCCTATAACGCGTACCAATCCATCATCCGCGGCGGACACACCTTACTGACGATTCGTACGGGCACGGAAAAAGTCACGAATATGGGTGACCGGATCGACCTGCTCATTCCCTTGAACCAGGACACCATGGATCGCCACCTGCGGCTGCTCGCTGCCAGCGCTGCGTGTATCTATAACGCGGACACCATTAAGCCGGGCATTGCCGCCGAAGGCGTGCAACTCTGTCCCCTTCCGGTATCCGAGTTGGCAGACATCACACGGAATAAAGTCGCGCAGAACACGCTGGCGATCGGCGCCGGCCTCCACATGATGGGTATCAGTTTCCAGGCGTTGGAAGGAGTGCTTCGAGAGCAGTTCAAGAAAAAAGGCGAGGCAGTAGTGGCGGAGAACGTCGGGGTTGCCCGGGCCGGCTATGACTATGCCGCCGCGCACTTCACATCTTTCGCGAATCCCGTTCCCAAGACCGACAATCGCTACGCAATTTTGAGCGGTAACACAGCGATGGCCATGGGTGGTGCGGCAGCAGGGGTGAAATTTTATTGCGCCTACCCCATGAGTCCTTCGACCGGCGTGCTGCACTGGATGGCCGCGCACGCTCGCAAGGCCGGAATCATGGTTCGGCAGGTAGAGGACGAGATCGGCGTGATCAACATGACGATCGGTGCGGCTCACGCCGGCGTCCGCGCCATGTGCGCTACCTCCGGCGGCGGCTTCGCTCTGATGAGCGAAGGCCTTGGCATGTCCGCCATGATCGAAACCCCAGTAGTGGTCATCAACTGTCAGCGTGCTGGCCCATCCACAGGCGTTCCCACCAAGACCGAGCAGGGTGACCTATGGCAAATGCTCGGCGCCGCTTTTGGTGACTATCCGCGAGTGATCGCGGCTCCGCTGGACATCGGCGACTGTTTCAAGCTCATCCCGGAGATGTTCAACCTCGCCGACCGCTTCCAGTGCCCGGGGCTCGTACTTTGCGATCTACTGCTGTCCGAAGGCAGGCTCAGCGTACATCCGAAAGACCTCGATTTCAATCCTCCCATCGACCGCGGCGAGCTCATCAGCGCCTCCAACGACAATGGGGCGCAGACCGCAACTGCCACAAACGGGAATTACAAACGCTATAAAATCACCGAGAACGGCATTTCACCGCGCGCCGTTCCCGGCGTGCCTGGCCACATTCACACGGTTGCGACCGACGAACATATGGAGGACGGCGTATTGATTAGCGACGAATTCACTAATCCGATCAAGCGACGCGCGATGATGGAAAAGCGCATGCGCAAGGTGGCCGGCATTGAGGCTGCCGTTCCTCGGCCCGCGCTTTTGGGGTCGCGCGACGCCGATGTCACATTGATTGGGTGGGGCTCAACGAAAGGTGTCATCGAGGAGTCCTGCGAGATTCTCAATGAGCAGGGAATCTCTGCCAATCAGCTGCAGATTCGCTGGCTTGTACCCTTGCATGGCGATGCCATTCTCGAAATTCTGAAAGACTCGCGGCACACTATCATCGTGGAGAACAACTACAGCGGTCAGTTTGCACGCTACCTGCGCAGCGAAACCAGCTTTGTCCCAGACGGCCACATTCGCAAGTATGACGGCGAACCCTTCATGCCACACCACATCGTGGACGCAGTAAAGGAACAACTCGCCGGGCAGACGAAACTTTCCGTTCCCATGCACGAGATTACGGTCTGAAGGGGGAGACACACACATGGCGACCAGCGCACAACGTGCCAGTCAACAACTGACCATGGCCGATATGAAGGGCAGAGTCGATCCCGACTGGTGCCCAGGTTGCGGGGATTTCGGCGTGCTGGCCGCGGTCCAAAAAGCCCTGGTCGAGCTGCAGATACCGAACCATAACGTGGTAACCATCAGCGGCATCGGCTGTTCCTCTAACTTCCCCGGCTACATGAATACCTATGGTATGCACACGCTGCACGGCCGGGCCCTGGCGGTGGCCACCGGTTTGAAGCTTGCCAATCACGAGCTCACCGTAGTGGTGACGGGCGGCGACGGAGACGGCTTCGGAATCGGCGGGAACCATTTCGTCCACTCGATGCGCCGCAACGTTGACCTGCTCTACATCGTGATGGACAACCAAATCTACGGCTTGACTACGGGCCAGACCTCGCCGACCAGCCGCGTCGGCATGAAGACGAAGAGCATGCCCTTCGGCAACATCGAAGCGCCGGTTAATCCTATCTCGCTGGCCCTAGCCGCCGGCGCCACTTTCGTCGCCCGCGGCTATAGCGGCGAGCAAAAACATCTCACCGAGCTGATCAAGCAAGGTATCGAGCATCGAGGCTTCTCGTTCCTCGACGTTTTCAGTCCATGCGTCACATATAATCACGACAATACCTACCAGTGGTTCCGTCCCCGCGTGAAGAAGCTCGAAGACGACTCCACCTTTGACCCGATCAATTGGATGTTGGCCATGGAAAAATCACTGCTCTGGGGGGATGAGATTCCCATCGGGAAATTCTTCGAGCGCACCGATGTGCCTACGTTGCACGGTGCCGAGCCGGTTCTGAACGAAGGCCCGCTGGTTCATCGCGACCTGCGGGTGCCTGCAGACGCGGCCCGCTCATTCGTTGAAGAGTTGATGTAGCGACACGAATTGCAGTTGCAACCAAGGCCCGCTGAGCCGTTTTTCTTGGCCCTTGGGCTGCTGCGATGCCATACCTGCAAAGCAAACGGCTTGAGATTCGATTTACTGCGGCGCGCCCTCCACGAGTAATTTTCTAGCGGTGCACTCATTAACGGCGCTGTGTATGATTGGTTTCGACATATCGCTTTCCCGGAAAGCGCCCCCCTACGGGCCGATTCCGGCTTCACAAAACAGGAGAGAAAACCATGATGATGGACTGGAACCAATACCATAAGGAAGTCGGCGCCCGCATCGGAGACCTGATGAAGGTCTCGCCAGACACGGTTCGCGGGTATCAAACGCTCAGCGCTGCCAATTCCAAGACCAGCAAGCTTGGCGAGAAAACGCGGCAGCTCATTTCGCTGGCCGTAGCGGTGACAACTCGCTGCGACGGCTGCATCGTTGTGCACACTGACGCAGCGCTGAAAGCCGGCGCTACAAAGGAAGAAATCAGCGAAGCGCTCGGAGTCGCCGTCGCAATGAACGCGGGCGCCGCGCTGGTCTATTCTTCGCGCGTGCTCGATGCCGTCGAAGCAAAATCCGCCGCGGCCCACGGCGCCTAGCAAGAATTAGTCGTAATACTCCTGGCCGAGGTGGGTGATGAGGTCCTCGCCCTTCATCCACCGAAGCGTGTTCTTCAGCTTCATGGATTGAATGAAGAGGTCGTGCTCAGGATACAGCCCCGGAGCGGTCATCGGCGACTTGAAATAGAAGCTGAGCCATTCCTGAATACCGTGCATTCCCGAACGCTGCGCCAGGTCCATGAACAGCACCAGATCCAGCACAATCGGCGCGGCCAGAATGGAGTCGCGGCAGAGAAAGTCCACCTTGATCTGCATCGGGTAGCCCAGCCACCCGAAAATGTCGATGTTGTCCCAGCCTTCTTTGTTGTCCCCGCGCGGCGGGTAGTAGTTGATGCGCACTTTGTGGCACATCTTGCCGTAGAGTTGCGGATACAACTGCGGCTGCAGAATGTATTCCAGCACGCTGAGCTTGGATTCTTCCTTGGTCTTGAACGAACCTGGATCCTCCAGAACCTCGCCGTCGCGGTTCCCAAGAATGTTCGTTGAGAACCAGCCGTCCAGCCCCAGCATGCGCGCCTTGAATCCCGGTGCGAGGATGGTCTTCATCAGCGTCTGCCCGGTCTTAAAGTCTTTTCCGCAGATGGGCACGTTGTGGTCGTGCGCCAGCGTCTGAATCGCGGGAATATCCACCGTCAGATTCGGAGCGCCGTTGGCAAACGGCACTTCACTGGTGACGGAAGCCCACGCGTACAGCATCGAAGGCGCGATGGCCGGATGATTGGACTTCATGGCCTCAATGAACTTTTCCGGCGTGGAGTGCACCTCTTCCGGCTTGACGAAGGATTCCGTCGAGCCGCACCAGCACGTCACCAGCCGCGAAGCACGCGAAGTCTTTCGGAAATTGGCGATGTCTTCCTTGATCTGCAGCGCCAGCTCGTACTTGTTTTTGCCCTTCTTGATGTTGGGCCCGTCAATCAATTTCACGAAATCGCGGTCGAACGCGGCCTTCATCGGCTTGATGGTGGAAAGAAAGGGCTTCACCTTTTCCAGATCCTGCGGATTCAACACGCCCGCATTCGCTGCGGACTGGTACGCGTTGTCCTTGAAAATATCCCAGCCGCCAAAAGTGAGGTCCGCTAGCTCGGCAAGGGGAAGGAATTTCTTGATGAGCGGCGAACGCGCATCCGTGCGCTTACCCAGGCGAATGGTGCCCATCTGCGTGAGCGACCCCACCGGCTGCGACTTGCCCCTTCGAACCAGTTCCACTCCGGCCATAAAGGTCGTGCTGACGGCGCCCATACCCGGGAGCAATACCCCCAGTTTCCCTTTGGCGGGCGCGATTTTGGAAGGCTTTTCCATGCCGCTCCTTTTTTGTTGAACGATCGCAAGACGATCGAAAGAAAAAACAAACTAAGAATAAGAATTCCGGCAGCGGAAGCGTGCTCCGTCCCCAAACAAACTAATAATGATGAGGGAAGACCTTAAGATTTGCAAATCGGGGCGAGAAAAACCACGCGACTGGCATTATTGGAATTGAGGCGCGTGCTTCAAAATAGCCATCCCATGGGTGTAGACGTTCAGGACAATCACGTTTGCATTAGGGATTATCATGCGGCGCCATCGGCGTTAAAGTGAGAAAAAGAATACGGAGGGCCTGCGCCCTGAAGGAGTCTCGAATGAAGCTCACAAATCGATTTGTGGTGGTTGTCCTTGCTGTGGTCATCCTCGCTATCGGCGCCGCCTTCTTCGGCACGGGAGTGAGTGCCCAGGAGGAAGGCTGGCAGATCGTTCGCGCTGACTACGGTTTCAAGCATCAGCGGAATGATGTCACTGATATTCTGAAAGACCTCGTCGGACGCGGCGGCGTGAATGGCCGAGTCGCGGTCAACAATCAAACGATGGGCGGCGATCCAGCGGCCGGAAAAGACAAGTCGCTGCGCATCGTCGCAAAAAATCGAAGGAATGAACAACGCGAATTCGACTTCAACGAGGGCGGCTTCGTGGACGTGCGTATGTTTGATGTGCGCATGATGAACGGTCGCCGCGATGATTGGGATGACCGGCCCGCGAACTATGGTGACAGAGATCGGGAGGACTGGAATGGCCTCAAAATCATTCGTGGTTATTACGGTGTGCAGGGACGGATGGTAAACGTGACCGATCTTCTTCGAAGCCGGGTCCGTGACGGTGTGCTCAGTTTTCCCGTCACCAATGGCGCGTTGGGCGGAGATCCCGCTATCGGCGCAGATAAAACCTTGATCGTTATTTACCGCTATCAAGGCCAAGAAACCGCCGCGGCTGTGCCCGAAGGATACACGCTGACGATTCCGTAGCCTTCCGCGGCCGGGTTAAATTCGCCGAAGCGTGGACCTCAGGACTGCTTCGGAAAGCGGCGCAGCTCCAGCACCAGGTAGATAACAACGGCGAGATTAATCACCAGGGCGAGCACCTTGGCGATGCTGACGTGTCTGGCAAGTTCGTAGAATTCAAGAGGGAGCAGGGAAGCGGTACTGATGATCGTAAGATACTCGGCCCAGCGCTTGTCCAGTGCCAGGCCGATGCCTTCCGTCAGAAACAGCGCTGAATAAATAAACGTGCCTACACTCAGCTCTTTCAGCCGGTGGTCGTCCAAAATCGCCAGTTTCGCGAGGAGCATCTGCAGGTAGTGGCTGTGGGGATCAACCTGAAAAATGGTGATCCAGTGCACCACAATGGCTTCCACGTCTTTGTGGAGAAGTCTGAGCGCTCCGATGCCCAAAGCGAGCAGCGCCAGTCCTTTCAGGAGTTTGAAGGCGGCGATAAGTCGCAGGCCGCGGCCATGGGCTCTTTGTTGGCTCATTTTTCCGGGCACGATTGTATATCAGGTGGCCGTGCGCCCTTGCGGGAGTACGTCATATAGGCTATTGCAGACCGTCAGCGTGAACAATCTACCGTTGCGGGGCCAGGTTGCGGCGGTTTTCTAGCTCCAGTGCTTTAATCGCGGCCACATCGCCGCGAGCGAGCCGAATTTTGCGCCCCGGCAGATGAATACGGGGATTTCGCGCTCCAGCGCGTAACGGTTGTCGGAGGATCTGCCTACGTATTCGACATGTTCGAATAGGCCTTCCAGGACATCCTTGGAATCGTCGAGCACGATCAGGCAATTTCCGGAGTATCCGCGCGGGCCCCACAGATAGTAAGTCTGGTGGCCGCTGAGAGCGGGCGGCAGTCCGTAACGGCGGCCAAAGAAATCGATGGCGCCCGCCTGCCCGTAGTCCTGAGCGAAAATGCCGCAGCCCGGCCTTTCTTCGGGAGAGAGCTTGCTGTAAGCCTGGTTCACCGTGGCAACTATCTCCTCCCAGCCGAATTGATCAGCGAAGTGTTGCGGAAGGATCGCGCGCATGTGGCTGTGCTCGCTGCGAGGCACCTTGAATGGGAGTTTGTCCATGTAAGAAATGAACTGGTCGACGGGCAGAACCGGCATAACAACCGGAGCAAGCCAGGCTCCTCCAGCAAGAATCAGCACGACGAGCACGGTCTTCAGCCAGACTTGGCGCGAGCGCTCGATAAAACTCTCGATCACCACTGCACCGGCTGCCAGGTAGACCGGATAGATTGGTCCGAGATAGTAATTCTTGCCTTTGAGAACGACGAATACAATGAACGCGGCGAAATAGCACCAGCCGAGGAACCGGTAAGGCTTAAGCCGTGTGGAGAAAAGGAACGCAAGCACGCCGATGATCCAAATCGGTGCGAGGATCGGATGCACGATGAGTATCTGTTGGGCGAAATAGGCAACTGGAGACAGGACCACGTCGCGGCCCTCGGCTTTGATGTTGCGCATGAGTTCCACGAAGGGCCAGTGATTCCGAACATTCCATAGAAAATTAGGAAGAAAAACGAGAAAGGCGAGCCCGCCACCGAGCCAGATCCATATCCGGGTAAAGACGCGGCGCTGCTCGGTCAGCATCAGGCCAACTACGATGGCAAATCCGAGCACAGCAATCGAGTATTTTTCTTCCAGACCGAAGCCTGCGACGACGCCAAACCAGAGCCAGTAGCGAGGGTCGTCACGCTTGATCGCCAGGATTGCGAAGTAAACGCATCCCATCCACAGCAGAGGCTCGAGGCAGTTGGTGGTCAGGAGAGTGCCATCAGACAGATATATGGGCACAGCGATGAACGCCAAAGCGGAGAGCACCATCGCGAACCGCCGCCCGCCGAGTTCTCGAGTGATCATGGCGGACAGAATGGCCGCAGCTGAGGTTGCCAACGCCGGTATGAATCGAATACTCCGAAGCGAGTCACCCAATACGAGCCGGGAGATTTTGACAAGGAATGGCACCAGGGGAGGTTGATCCACATAACCCCAGGCCAGATGGTCTCCGCATGCCATGTAATCAAATTCGTCGCGAAAGTAACCGTAGCGATTATTAAAGTAGAAATGCATCAGGAAGTTCGCCACGGCGAGAAGCACGACGACGAGCATGCCATCAGCCAGAAAGGATGATTTTTCACTGGCAGGAATCGGTGATTGGGCGGGCGTAGTTATCATAAGTTTAGCGAAAGTTCTTCGTGAGTATGTGAGATCACTATTTCTCCGGCTCAGTAAGTTTCTCGCCCTTGTGACTGAGGTGATAGGCAAGAATTCGGGCGGGCTCCGTTGCGCTGACATTCTTGGTGGAAATATGGAGTTGCCGCGCGTCCTCATAAAAGCTATCTCCTGCGCGAAATACTTTGGGAGGCGCTCCTTCGAGGTCGATTTCGACAGCGCCCTCGAGAACGTAGACAAAGGTGGGGCCAGGATGACGATGTCTTGAGCCAGTCGCGCCGGGCGGGAGAGTAATCTCTCCCACCGTTAGGACGAAATTCTTCCCTGTGTAGGCGTTGAGGTCCTTTTCCAGCAAAGATTTCGCGCGAATGGCCTCCTGGGAATGGATGAACGTGGCCGGCGCGCCGAGAATTAGCAGTAAGAAAAGACCAAGTGCGAGTAGGTTCTTCATCTGAATACTCCTTATCTGGTAGCGGATCCAGGAGAATGGAGGCTCATCGCTCGCCGCCGGACAATGCTTCTGTCTGTTCCAGCGCGGGCGATAGAGACAGTTCAGCGTTTGCGTAGCTGCCGATTTCACATGCTAGCGAGATCTCAATATGCTCCGGTTTTTCCCATTGCATTGCATTCCTCCTCCGAACTCCACTGCTTCTTCTTTTGCCGCAGCCCTACAGCTAAGGCAACGTGAACGCTATTACGTAGTCGCCTTGCTTCGTGCCGAGTTTGCCGTGGCCGCCTGCTGCGATGACTAGGTACTGTTCGCCCTTGAGCGTGTAGGTCATCGGAGTTGCCTGTCCGCCAGCCGGGAGTTCGAATTTCCAGAATTCCTTGCCAGTTTCGGAGTCAAACGCACGCAGATAGTTGTCCATGGCAGCGGCAGTGAAGACAAGGCCACTTGCACTCGCCATGGGACCGCCAAGTGTGACCGTTCCAGTATTCATGCCGGGGACAAAACTTCCCAGCGGGACATCCCAAACCTTTGTTCCTGAGAAAAGATCGACGGCGGCGACTGTGCCCCAGGGAGGTGCGTTGCAGGGGAGTCCGCTGGGCGCCAGCAACGGTGTGCGAAACATCGCGAACGGCGCGCCCGTCTGCCGCGCGAATTCGCCATGCATCCGGTCGAGATCACTTGCGTTCTTCCGCGCTTCGGCAAGCTGATCCCGCGGGATCAGCTTCACGAAAATCGGCAGACGGTTTGTGTCTACGAAGAGTAGATGGCGCTGCGGGTCGTACGCCGCGCTACCCCAGTTCACTCCTCCGACATTACTGGGGAAGACCAATGTTCCCTGCAAACTCGGCGGAGTGAAAATCTCTCCGAATCGCGCAGCCTTGATTTTCTCGGCGCACCACTGCTTCTCTTGCGCATCTTTCCCCCAGGCATCCTCCGGCGACAGTTTCTCCGGAACGAGCGAAATCGTCGAAGCTGGCTGCGTCGCCCAGGACTCTTCACCGGCAATGTCACTCTTCGGCACTGGACGTTCTTCGACCGGGAAAAGCGGTGCGCCGGTGAGGCGGTTGAGGACGAAGACGCGGCCCATTTTTGTAGTGATGGCGATTGCGGGAGTGCCATCCTTCCACGCGAAAAGGGTGGGTTGCGAGGCGACGTCGTAATCCCAGAGGTCGTGGTGAACCACCTGGAAGCCCCACACGAATTCGCCCGTAGTTGCGCGCAGAGCTACCACGGAGTTAGCCCACTTGTTGTCGCCTTTGCGGATGCCACCGTAATAATCGGGGCTGGCACTGCCTGTGGGGATGAAAACGAGATCGCGCTCGGCGTCCACAGAAATCGTGGACCAGGCGTTGCCCGCGCCCGTGCGAGGCGTGGTCTGATAAGCCCAGGGAGCGATGGGATCCCAAGTCCAGCGAAGCTTTCCGTTTCGTACGTCAAAGGCGCGAACAATGCCGCGCTCCACGGTGACGGCGCGGTTGTCGCCCAACGAGGAACCGGTGATAACCAGATCCTTGAAGATGGCAGGCGCGGAGGTGATTTGATAGTCTCCAGGGTCGCGCAGTCTTACACTGTTCGTGAGATCAACTTCGCCTTCTATCCCGAAATCGGAGCACGTTTTTCCGGTGGCCCCGTCCAGCGCGATTAGACGCGCGTCGAGGGTTCCGATGAAGATTCGAACGGCGCAAGGTTTTCCGGCTTTGGCATGCGAATCGCGCCACGCAGATACGCCGCGCGAGGTGACTTCCGAAGAGCCGTAAGGTAACTCAAGCTTTGGATCAAATTCCCAGAGCTTCGCACCTGTCTCCGGATTCAGCGCGACTACGTGATCATACGGAGTGCTCAGAAATAGCTTTCCATCAACAAGAATGGGCGTTGCTTCAAATGCAGCTTTCTTGTCGAGTTCCTCGTCATGCGGCAGCGCGCCGGTGCGATAAGTCCACGCCGTCTTGAGCTGCGCCACGTTCGAACGGTCGATCTGCGACGCGGGCGAGTAGCGCGTGCCCCCGCCATCGTTGCCGTAGTTGGGCCAGCCGGCGTCCGGTTTGCTTTGCGCAAAAGAATTTGCGCCTGGCCACAACAAAAGTACGCAGGGAACAACAGCAAGAAATTTTGGAGACACGCATGTGTTCTTCATGACAAGAAGAAATATCGCGAACGGAATGTCACGCGCAACACATCAGGGACAAATGGGCCCAAACAAGGGATGGGCGGGCGAGTGCAGTATCCATCTGCAAGTTCTCAGGGGAGTTTCAGGAGTTCCGGGCGTTGCGAAACGTAGCGGCGCGACCAGCGGAGTTCGGTATTATCGTGGAGCATCACCTTGTATTCGCCGTGGAACCACGGAAGCAGTTCGCGAATGGCGTCGAGCCGCACCAGCGTTCCGCGGTTGATGCGCACGAACAATTTCGGGTCGAGCGTGTTTTGCAGCGTGTCGAGAGTGCTGCGCAGCGTATGCGTTTTTTTGCCGCAGTGCAGCAGCACATAATTTCGATCGGCCTCGACCCAGGAAATTTCCTTCACCGGAACGAAAATGGCCCGTGAATCCTCCTGCACCAGCAAGCGATCGGGAAGAGACTTCTCGCGTTGCAATTGTTCCAGCATCGCCCCGAGTCGGGAGGAGTAACCGTCTACCGATTGCTCGTGCTGAATTCGCGCTCGCCGGAGAGCTTCGTGAAAACGCTCTTCGCTTACAGGTTTGAGCAAATAATCGAAGGCGTGCACTTCAAAGGCGCGCAGCGCGAAGCGATCGTGGGCGGTGATGAAAATGACGCGCGGCAACGGAATCTTCGCGGCATTGAGCGATCGAATGACTCCGAAGCCATCCAGCCCAGGCATTTGGACATCGAGAAAAACGAGGTCCGGCGATTGTTTCTTGATTGCCGCCACAGCTGCCTCGCCGCCGTCGGTTTCGCCGGCAATTTCCACGGCGGACTCTTCGCGGAGCAGGCGGATAATCTTGCGGCGTGCCGGGGCTTCGTCGTCAACGATGAGGACGCGGAGTGGAGACTGCGGACTCATCCGGAAGTTTGAGCAATTTGCGCCGAACTATGCAAGGGAACACGCAAGGTCACCTCTGCGCCACCGCAGGGCCGGTTGGCAATCGAGAATTGCTGCCGCTCGCCGTAGAGATGGGCCAGGCGGTCGCGGATATTCGATAGCCCCAGGCCCCTGCCGAAAACTCGCGAAGGATCAATTTCACGAAGCCCCGAGCCGGTATCGGAAACCTGCAGGATCAAGCTGCCATTTTCGCGATGCGCCTCAATGTAGAGATCCATGGCGCTGCTCCCGGATTTCATTCCATGCCGAAGGGAATTTTCCAGCAGCGGCTGCAGAATCAGTTGCGGCACAAGAGAACTATTCAAAGACGGATCAATGGAATAGGTGACGCGCAATTTGTTTTCGTAGCGTTTCTGCATCAGGTCGAGATAGAGCCGTGTGATTTCCAGTTCTTCAGCGAGCGGAATCTCATGCGTGCGGGAAGCCTGCAGCGTAAGGCGCAGCAAATCGCTGAGCTGAGTGATCATGGCGTCGGCCGCGCGGAGATCCTCATACATCACGGAAGAGATCGTGTTCAGCGTGTTGAAGAGAAAGTGCGGCTGCAACTGCAGGCGCAGATTCTCCAGTTGCGCCTGCACGAGCCTGGTCTGGAGCTCGGCGGCGGCAAGCTGCTGGGCCTGCGCGATGCGCAAGCGCCGGTAGAAAGAGTATAGGCCGACGATGACGGTGAATCCGATCAAGTCGTTAGAGAACTCCATGGGATAGCGGTACTTCATGATGCCGTAGTCGTACGGGCCGAGACCCATGACGGGAGCAAGGAAATGGCGGCTGACAGCCATCATCGTAGTGTGGGCCGCGGAGAAAAGAACTGCGGCAGCCAGGTGGAGCAAGCCGAGTTTCAGCCAGCCTTTGCGATCGAACAGATAGATGCTGGCGTAGCGGAAGATCAGAGGCAGCAGGAGAAAAACGGAGTACACGCCCGTGCCTTCCTCGAGAACCCGCATATAGAAAGTGTTGGGGTGCTCGCGGGTGAGATCGTCAAGGTATCGGTAACCAGTCAGGAGCACGGCGATCAGCGTGTACACGAGAAAAAGGAGAATCCACATGCGTGCGCGGCGTGAGAGTGCCGAAGGCGCTGCAGTTTCGTTGGTTGGCGTGGCGGACATGGCGAAGCTGAGATTATGCTTCACGATAGGCTCCGGCGGAAAGGGAGATTGGGAGGGAAGATGACGGGACTGGGTGGTGGGTAGTGAGGAGGGGGGTACACATACCCGCGGGCATTTTGTATGAATATCAAAAAAAAGGAGTTGTGGAATTTGCATTTCGTAAGATGTGTTCTTAGCGCTGCAAGTTGGAGGTACCCCCTCCCCGGCCATGTTTTCGAAACGATATGATTCCAAAAGGGTAAGGGTTAGAGGGCGGGAGTCTGCAAACGATATGATTCCATGGGAGTTGGGGGATATTGATACCATCTTCGACCACATCATCACTGAGGCTTGGAAGCCAGAGGATGGCCGCAATGTCCCTCTTCGAAGCCGATTGTCCCGGCATGTTCGGCCTCCTCCAGGGCTCGAAAAACCTTGCGGATATCAGCTTCGGGAAGAACGTCAACCGCGATCAACTTCTTGGTGGCCCCCTCGATGCCACAGTGTAAGTCATTCAGCTTCCTGAGCAGGGCCTGGACTCGCGGATTCTCGTCACCTTTCTTTGAAAAGATTCTATACGTGCTGTGCCCCCCTGTGACACAACCCCTAACATCGTGGGATTCCCGCCTGCGTCATCCACTTTCACTCGATCATCGTAACTAAGACCCAGCGCATAGAAAGGCGTGTTCCGCAGAGCGTAAATACTGTCTTCAACCCTCTCCGCCCAAAGCCATTCAGCTTCGACCTTGTGCCAGGCGTCCTCGGGCAGAGCAACGCGTATCTTCCTCATTCCCCCTTTGGTGTTCGCGTTTGCTCTATCGTTCTCTGTGTTCATCGATTTGACTCTTAGTCCATTCTATTTCTTGGTGGTGGCGGACATGTTCAGGCTTTCCTGTGTGCAGCCAGTATAAGCCGAGGAGACGCCGCTGATGGTGGTGAGGTTGCCCCAAGGATCGTAACTAAACTGCTCGCCCCAGCAGTCCTGCAAAGGGGGCGTCGGATCTTTCCCAGATAGAATCTCACTCCGATTTGCCCGAATGCGATTAGAATGGAGACGGTGCTCCTGTCCGAAACTCGGATCGTACCCAGGCGGTTCGAGAATTCAACGAGGATTTCCTGGGGATTGCTGATGAAAATCATTAAGCTGCTCTGCAAGACCGTATTCTTTTTTGGTTCCTGCCTTCTGATTTATCCATGTGCGATGCCGGCGCAAAACCAGGTTCTGGGAGAAGTGAAACTCGTCGGCAAGACCAAGACAGACAAGACATCGGGCGTGTGGATCGATGGTCAATATGTCGGCTACGTCAACGAGCTGAGGGACGACAATAAACTTTTGCTTTTGCCTGGCGAACATCAAATCTCTGTTCGCCAGTCCGGTTATACCGATTTCACCCAGAAGGTGGTTATCGAGCCGAAGAAGAGAGTAATCGTACAGGTCGTCATGCTCAGGGCTCCGGGTGCGGCTTTACCCAAGGTCACATCGCAGATCAAACTCTACGTCAGTCCTGATCGCGCCGCTGTTTTTGTCGACGATGCGTTTGTCGGGAACGTCAGTGAATTCAGCGGCATTGGACATGGCATGCTGGTCAGCGCAGGAAAACATCGCGTCAAGATTGCCCTGCCCGGATACCAGGCCTTCGAAACGGAGGTCAGCCTCCTGCCCCGCCAGAAAATTACCATCAAGACCGACCTGGTTTCGACAAGTGTTTCCCAAGCTGGGGCCAGCAAACCCGAGTAGCGCCGTTCCAGGTAGAGCCGAGAATTTGGACTGGCCGCAACGTAACTGGGCAAAGGCACAGGGGAGATTGTTTGAAGGGGAAACGAAAGCTGAGGTGCGTTGAAGCTGTGGACTGGGGACTAGATGGAGTTAGCGGGAGGCGGTGATGGGAACGCCTAGTTCCTTGAGTCTCGTGCGGGCGAGGCGATCTTCGTCACTGCCGGGGAAGCGTTTGATGACTTCGCGGAGTTCGCGGACACCGGCGTTTTTCTGGCCGAGTTCGATGAGGGCCATGCCCTTCCGTAGCCGCGCAGGACCGAGTTTGAAACTCTTCGGATAGTTGGTAAGCACTTTTTCGTAGGCGGAGACGGCTTCGTTGTACTGCTTCTGCTTGTAAGAGATCTCCCCAAGGTAGAACTGCGCGTTGGAAGCAAGGTCGGTGTCGCCGTAATACTTGAGATAGTCCTCGAATTCGGAGCGGGCGAGATCGTATTTGCCACTGGTGATGTCTCGGAGGCCGTTGGAATAGAGCGTGTCGGCGGAGGGCGCGCCGACGGGAACGCCGGAGGAGCTGGGCGCGGAACCCGCGGAGGCGATGGGTTTGGACGCGCTGTTGTAGGCGGTGGGCGTGGCGGTCCCTGTGGCTGGAGCGGGTGCGGAGCCGCTGGAAATTTTGGCGTCGAGGCTCTGGACGGTATTCTGGAGGTCGACGAGCTGCTGGTTGAGCTTGCCGAGGCGAGACTTGATTTCTTCGAGGTTGTCCGAGAGACCCTGAACCTGCGTGGACATGGTGTCAAGGCGCGCGCCGGAATTGGCTTGCACATCCTGGACGGACTTCTGGAGCGAGCCCATGTTGGCGGCGAGCTTGCCAACGTTGTCGTTGGATTGCTCGACAAGCGTCTTCATGACGGTGTGATCCTGGGTCACCTGAGTGGAAAGATCTTTCTGACCCTGGAGAATCGAGGTGACGTCGCGCTGAAGCTCGATGAGCTCACGAGCGACGGCTTCGGCGGGGCGAGGGCCGACGAGGCTTCCGGCAAGCGCACCAACTAGAACGGCGGCGCTGAAAATGGCGATATGGCGAATACGCATGAACAATCCTCCTAAAGGGCTCCGAGCAGCTTCAAGCGAATGGCGGCCGAGAAGCTGCCGGGGAAAAACATAAAGGCCAGCAAAACAGTCTCCACTGTAATAAGAGAGCCGCGTGAGGGCAAGGGTTGGCCCAAGCACGCGGCTCTAACTGTTACCCACCGGCCATGCTGCGGGCCGAGGGAATGGGAACGGTCAGTTTGCTTTCACGAAATGGCCGCGGCGGTTCTGCTGCCAGCAGGCCTCGCTGTGCTCCATGCAGAAGGGCTTTTCTTTGCCGAAGCTAACGGTGGAGATGCGGTCGGCGGAAACGCCCAAAGAAACGATGTACTGCTTGACGGCGCTTGCGCGGCGATCACCGAGGCCCAAGTTGTATTCGGTGGAACCACGCTCGTCGCAATGGCCTTCGATGGTTACTTTGATCGAGTGATGGTTCTTCAGGAAGTCCGCGGTCTTGGAAAGCGAGTCGCGGGCGTCGGGACGAATATCAGCCTTGTCGTAGTCGAAATAGGCATCGCGCACTTCTCTCAAGAAGAGCTCGTCTTCCGTGGGCCCTGCTGGCGGAGGCGGCGGTGGCGGAGGTGCATTCACCGAAACCGTTGCCGTGGCGCTGGCGGAGCCGCCAGGACCGGAGGCCGTGATCGTGTAGGTCGTCGAATCCGACGGTGTGACCTTGGTGGAGCCCTGAGCGGTCACGGCGCCAACATCGGGAGCGATGCTGAGCTGCGTGGCATCGGTGGAATTCCAGCTTAACGTTGACGACTCACCCTTATTGATGGAAGCCGGGCTGGCCTGCAAGGTCACCGTGGGACGTGCTGGTGCCGGGGCCGGAGCTGGTGCTGGGGGCGGTAGTGTGACTTTTTTCTTGCCACAGCCAAAAGTGAAAACAGCAGCGGCAAGCATCACGAACAAGCCGGCGCGATAGAGCGAGCGTGAAGCCAAGTTCATGCAAATCCTCCTCAGTGAAGTTCCCGTGTTCGTCCCACCAGAGCCAATATCCTAACACCAGCGGGCTGGGTTCGGGCAATACCTCGCATCACGATATATTGTACATCGTATGGCAATGCCTGAGCGTAGATTTCAAGGGTGTCTCGAACTGCGAAACCCGCTTAACCAAAGTACAGGACACCTGGTTGTGAGATGCACGGGGTACCCCGTCCGGTTCCATAAAAAATCTCAACGGGTGGACCAGTTGGGCGATTCGTTGTGTCCGCTGGTTGTTAACTGGCGGGCCTGGGAGCCATCGGCGAGCATGGTCCAGATTTGGCGCGTGCCACCGCGGGTGGATTCGAAAACGAGATGACGGCCGTCGGGAGCCCAACTGGGACGCTCGTTGCGGGCCTGGTCGCGGGTTAACTCCACGAGCTGGCGGGTAGCCGCATCCATGATGTAGATGTCGTAGTTATCGTTGGGGCGTCGCCAACTGAAGGCCAGCAACTGGCCGTTGGGCGCCCAAGCCGGATCGATGACGTAGCCTTTATCCGGGAGGTCGAGTTTGGTGGCGCTGGTGCCGTCTGAATTCATCAGGTAGAGCTGGGGAGTGCCGCCGCGATCGCTGACGAAAGCGACGGTCTGGCCGGTTTTTGGATTCCAACTGGGGGACATGCTTGCGCCATTCGCGTTGGTCAGGCGCTTGGGGCGCCCGCCGCTGATGTCGGAGACGTAAAGTTCGGGATTGCCTTGCATGGAAGACGAAAAAATGATTTGTGCGCCGTCGGGGGACCATGCGGGGGTGATGTTGGTGCCGCGGAAGCGCGGGAAGGAGACGAGTTTGCCGGTGTCCATCGAATACATGCAGATCTGTGCGCTGGTGAGGCCCGCGGATGGCGCGAAACAGGTGAAAGCAATGCGCGAAGAGTCGGGCGCCCAGCGGGGAGTGAGAGAGATCGATTTGAGGGTGGTGAGCTGGCGCTGGTTGGTGCCGTCGTAGTCCATCACCCAGATTTCTTTGGAACCGCTGCGCGAACTGACGAAAGCGATTTGCGTTGCGGCTATGCCTGGGAGGCCGCCGGAAAGTTTGCCGATGATTTCGTCGGCGAATTGGTGGGCGAACTTGCGGACTTGGAGATCCGTGGGAGCGCCGCGATAGACCTTTCCGACGACGGCTTGCGAAGCGGGATTGCGGACATCATAGAGCCAGGCTTCGATGGCGACTTCGGCGGTGGATTCGGTGAGATTGCCGAAGCCGAGAAAATTTGCGTTAGTGGGTGGATCGATCCAGATGGCGGGTTTCAGTTCGGCGGGAACGCTGGGAGCTTGCGGAGGATAGAAGCTGGGGCTGGGGACCTCCAGAATGCCGCTGAATTGGAGGTCGTCGCGGACGACCTGTGTGAAAAGCGAAGCGTGGGATTTGGCGGCATCGGAGCGAGCCGCGAAGTCCGAGATGGCGACGCGGGGCTTGTTGGCATCCAAGCCGATGGCGGTGCGAAACCAGTCCTGCGCCGCCGCCGATCCGCCACAAGACGCGAAAATAACTAAGAACAAGAATAAACTGAGGCCTCTGAGCTTCGCTTGCACCCTCACCTCCAGAATTGATTAAATCCTGTGACCAGAATTCACGTCCTTAACGTATGGACGGGGGGTTGAAATCCAAAGTGGCGACCACATAAGCACCTGAATAGTCGCCGGGCAATTTTGTGACCGGAGTCGAGCTTAGCACCGCGCGCAACGCCGAATTGTCATAGGAAGTGTTCCCGCTGGATTCGGAAATGTGTGCGTCTTTGAGCGAGCCGTCGCGATTGATGGTGAATGTGATCGCGCAGTGCATGGTGCGCGAGGCACGCGCGGCGGCGTCAATCGTCCATTGCTGCCAGTTGCCGTAAATTCTGTTCTTCACGGCCTCGATGTACCAGCCATAGCGGGAGGCGAAATCGGCACCGCCCTGGCCCTGGACGGTTACGCCACTCGAACCGTCGCCGGGAGTTGGAGAATAGCCCGTCGGAAGATCGGGATTGCCGCCTTTGCCGTAAGGGACAGCGTTATCCGGAGTTGGCGTCTTATTCTCAAGAGTTCTGGAGGGACGCGAAGGCGGAAGAGGCTTTTCTTTTTCGAATTTCGGAATTTTCGTTGCGTCGGTCTTGGGCTCGGGCGGTTTTGGCGGCTCCTCTTTGTGGAGACCTTTCGTTGGATCAACGGCCTTACTCTCGGTGACAACGGATTCCTTGGGCATAGGGATTCCAGCGGCGCTAACCAAACTCACTTTCGTGCCACCCAGATTGCCACCAACCCCACCCCACGCCTTGCCGTGGTATTGAATATATGCAGAGACAATGATGACGACGGCCAGGCTGGCGTGCATGATGATCGAGTAGATGAGGAATTGCCGAAAGCTCTGGTCCTGCGGATTGGCGACGGCGGTGGTCATCGTTATTGGGTACGGGCACGTGAGGTGATGGGTTCGGTGACAATGCTAATGTTGTTGATGCCGGACTGACGAAGCGCGTCGACCACCGCGGCGAAACTGCCGAAGGGAACGGTCTCGTCGCAGCGGAGGAAGACCCCCTGCTGCTGGGTGTTTTTCAACTGAGCTTTGATTCTGGATCCGAGTTGGTGGATATTGATGGGCTCATTGCCGAGGTAGATGCGCTGGGCTTTGTCCACGGTTACGACCAAGCGTTCCTGGTTGATTTCCTTCACCGTTCGCGTTTTTGGAACGTCGACTTCGATTCCTGATTGGAGAATCGGCGCGGTAATCATAAAAATGATGAGCAGTACGAGAACCACGTCCACGAAGGGGACCATGTTGATCTCGGAGAGCGAAGTCTGCGTCGATTTGGAGAGTTGCGGCATCTTTCACGATTCCGTCACGCGGCCGGATGGGACGACCGCGAAATTCTAATTAAAAGTTTTCTCGACCTGGGCTGAGAATTCAAGAGCAAAGGTGTCCAGGCGCTGAGCAAGGTCACGGATATTCGCCAAAAACTGGTTGTAGAAGATGACAGCGGGAATGGCGGCGAAAAGGCCGGCGGCGGTGGTGACCAACGCTTCGGCGATGCCCGGAGCGACGGCGCGCAGGCTGGCAGCACCGGCGCTACCCAAGCCGGAGAACGCGTCAATGATGCCCCACACAGTTCCGAAGAGGCCGATAAAGGGAGTCACGGAGCCGGTCGTGGCCAGCCAGGACATACCCTTTTCGACGCGCCGGACTTCGTCGGCGGAGGCGAGCTGCATGCTGACGGTGACGGCGGCCAAACTTTTCAGCTTGGGTGGATGGGGGTTGCCGGTGGCGCCGCCGACCTGGCTCTGCAGTTCGCGGTAGCCTGCGGCATAGACATTGGCGAATGGGGAGCCAGCGGTCACGAGGGACTGAGGGTTTGCGACGCCGCGCGTTGCTCGAAAAATACGCAGGAACTCATCGCTCTTTCGCCGGATGCGGCCGAACATACCCAGCTTTTGCAAGATCATGGCCCAGGAAATGATCGAAAAGGTTAGAAGGAGCAGCAGGACGCCGCGCGCGACCCATCCAGTTTGCGTAAGGATACTTCCGAAATCGGTTGCGAAAACAGTGGTGAACAGAAAAATGATGTACCCCTCAGTGAGAGCGAATTATTTGTGACCGCGATGCGATCAACATTTTTCTGGGCTTAAGAAACGTAGCACACGCATCCAGAGCACGCAAGAAATAGGATGCGTAAGTTTGTGATTTTGCTGCTTATCGGACAACGGGCGGATGGCCGACCGGAACGTCGGGCAGGGGGTTCTTAGGGGACAAAGCAGGTGTGCTAGACTGCGGATTGGGCATGAGCAAACCGTTCGATATCGAGTTGGAGAGACTGACCGGCCAGCCTTCATATTCCGAGATAGTTGGAGGTGTGGGCGCAGGGCGGCGAGGGACATTTTTCCTGGAAACGTTTGGCTGCCAGATGAACGACCACGACTCGGAAAAGGTCGCGGGATTGCTGCATTCGCGCGGCTATCAACAGGTGGAGACGCCGGAAGCCGCGTCGCTGATCCTGTACAACACTTGCAGCATTCGCGAGAAAGCGGCGCAGAAAGTTTTCTCGCGTCTGGGTGAATACCGGGAGAAACAGGGCGAGGGCAAAGTCATTGGAGTGCTGGGTTGTGTGGCCCAACAAGAAGGCGAAGAGATCTTCAAGCGCGCGCCGTGGGTGAGCCTGGTCTGTGGCTCGGCGAGTTACCGCAAGCTGCCGGAGATGCTCGCGCAACTGGAAGCTGGAAATCACCGCGTCACCGGGCTGGATACGGACACGGACGAGACGTTTGAGACCGAGGTGACGCGCCGCGACAATCCTTGGCGGGCCTACCTGACGATCATTGAAGGCTGCGACAAGGCGTGCTCGTACTGCGTGGTGCCATTCACACGCGGTCCTGAGCGGAGCCGCGCGAGCGATTCCATTCTCAAGGAAGTGCGCCAGCTTGCGGAACTTGGTCATTCCGAGGTTCAGCTTCTTGGGCAAACCGTGAATTCTTACGCTGATCCTACAGCGCGAAAGATGCGCTTTTCGGAATTGCTGCTGGCAGTGGCGGATGTGGAGGGAATTCGGCGCGTGCGGTTCACTACTTCGCATCCCAGTGACTTCACACAAGATATCGTCGAAGCAATCGAGCGAGAGCCTAAAATCTGCGACCACGTTCATCTGCCGGTACAGTCGGGATCTACGAGAGTGCTGCGGGCGATGCAACGAACTTATTCGCGCGGAGAATATCTCGAAAAGATTGCCATGATGCGCGGAGCAAGACGGCCGATCGGCATCACCACGGACATTATCGTGGGCTTTCCGGGCGAAACGGAGACGGAGTTTGAAGAGACGCTGAGTTTGCTGGAGGAAGTGCAGTTCGACAGCATGTTTTCGTTCAAGTATTCGCCGAGGCCGAACACACCATCTCTCTCCATGAGCGATTCCATTTCAGAGGAAGAAAAGGGGCGGCGGCTTGCGATTCTGCAGGACAGACAGCGGGAAATACAGGCGGCAAAACACGCGCAGTTGACGGGGAGACAGTTTGAGGTGCTGGTCAGTGGAAAATCGCGGCGCGAGAATCAGTGGACCGGGTATACCACAGCGCATCGGATGATAAATTTCGCTTCACAAGAGAGAGAGCTTCTGGGAACCTACGTGCAGGTCCTGGTTACAGGAGCGACGGCGAACAGTCTGGTGGGGGAGCACGCCGTTTAGCCCAGGGAGGCCTCGATGGAAGTAGAGATGAAGATCCGTGGCCTGATGATGGATCCCGTCACGAACATGCCCATCGTGGTGCTGAAGGATGTACAGGGACAGGCAATCCTGCCAATCTGGGTGGGGGTATACGAAGCGAACGCTATCGCGCTGGAAATCGAAAAAGTACAAACGCCGCGGCCGATGACCCATGACCTGCTGAAAAATGTTTTGCTGGGGCTCGAAGTGCGCGTGCAGAAAATCGTGGTGAACGATCTGAAGGACGATACGTTCTACGCGATGATTTGGGTAGAGCGCGAAGGCCAGATGATGACGATCGATTCGCGCCCCAGTGATGCGTTGGCCCTAGCACTGCGGATGGACTGCCCGATTTTTGTCGATGAGGCGGTCCTCAAGAATTCCAAAATTTCGAGCGCTTTTTCCGAGCGCAATACCAACGAGCAGCTCAAGACCTGGCTCGACGGCCTCTCCGATGAGGATCTCGGCCGCTACAAGATGTAGGCGGTCCCCAGCCAGTCGCTCCTGCTAACAATCTGAAATCAAGCCCTCGCCAGCGTGTCTTCCTGGACAAGCGTTAACCGGCGTACCGCTTGGCGCCACGCGAACAGCAAGACAATACCGATCAAGATAAGCGCCAAGCTAAGGCCAGCCCACAGACCAAAGGCACCCCACCCGCGATGGAAACACAACCAGGCACCGAGCGGGAGGCCAATGATCCAATACGCCGTGAAGTGGCAAAACATGGGGGTGCGGGTATCGCCCGCGCCACGGAGAGCGCCCGTAGCGACGGTCTGGATTCCATCAAATAGTTGAAAGGCGGCGCCTGCGGCGAGCAGAGATATGGTGCTGTGAATGACGGTTTCGTCCGGTGTGTACATTCGGGCGATCCACCGAGGAAACAGGAGGAGGCCCGCGCCGGCACAGGTCATGAAGGCAGCGCCGAGGAGGATGGCTGTGCCGCCTGCATTTCCCGCCCCTGCTGGATCCTTGCGGCCAATAGCCTGGCCCACGCGCACTGCAGCGGCGGAGGCGATGCCGAGTGGCACCATGTAAGTGAATGCGACTGTGTTGAGAGCGATTTGATGGCTGGCGAGCGGAACAGCCCCGAGCCGGGCGATGAGCGCGGTGACGAGACCGAAGACTCCGCTTTCCAGGGTGAACTGAATCGCGGCGGGCAGCCCAAGTGTAATCAGGCGGCGGATGCGCGGCAGATCGATGTCGACTGGAGTCTTCAATAGTTCGGTGCGGTGTTTGCGGTCGTACCAAAGCAGGTAGCCGACGAGCACGGAGGCCATGTAAAGGCGCGCGATCGCGGTGGACCAGCCGGAGCCAACCGCCCCCATCCGTGGCGCTCCCCACTTGCCGTAAATCAGAATCCAGTTGCCGAGGGCATTGATGATGTTGGCGCTGACGAGCGCGAAGGCCACGGGCTTGACCCTGTTCATCGCCTGCAGGCAGCGGCGCACGGCGAAATAAAGGAGCAACGGCAGCAAACCGGCCGTCAGCGCCTTGGTGTAGGGAATGGCGAGGGCTAGGACTCCGGGATCAACTTGCATTCCCGCGAGAAGAGAGGGAAGCAACCAGACAGGGGCGCTGAGAAAGGGAGTGAGGGCGATGCTCAGATAAATGCTGTTGAGCAGAGAACGATGACAGTCCTCACGCCGGCCCGCTCCAAAGGCCTGCGAAACGAGGGTATCGAGTCCCATAAGCAGGCCACCCCCGAAGAGAGCCAGAACAATAAAAAGGTTGGAGCCCAGGCTTACGGCGCCCATGGCGGTCGCGCTGTTGGGGAGCCGGCCGACCATCATCGTGTCCACGATAGCCATGCTCATCCAGCCGAGTTCAGCGAGGACGAGAGGAATGGCGAGCCTCAAGGTGGGGCGGAATTCGGCGCGAAGTGTCTGGAGTCGAATCATGGGATAGGAGGAACGAGTGTAAGCGGGGCGGAGAAAAGGAGCAAACGGAGGGTGGAATAAGGACCTGAAGAGCGCTGAGAGCGGGATGGGCAGATTATTCAGCAGGAATGGAGTGAAGGAGAAATTCCTGCAATCTTTCGCTGTCGGACAGAGTCAGTTGGTCCAGATGAACTCCCATCTGATTCCCGGCATGAATGCGAACGACGGAACCAGCCGCCTTGATCGGCCTCATCCCATGGGAGATTCGCCAGCTCATCCGCAGGGATGATCCGATGGGGGCAATTCGGGGAGCGCGGACTAGCATGCCGCTCATGCTGACATCAATCGTTTCCCCTTCTAACTCTTCCGCCCCAATTTGGAGTTGCACCTTGGACTGAATGGGAACCCGGCGGGTTCGGCGCCACTCATGTTCAAGAACCCCCTGGGTAGCCCGGACCAATTTTAGGAGTCGATCTTTGTCAATCGGCTTGTACAAGAAAAAACTTGCCCCTGCCGTGAAGCCAACGGAGAGAGCACTGGGCCGCTGGTCGTCACTGATCATGATAATGGGGGTCTTGCGATTAAAACGTGAACTGCGCACCTGCCGGGCGAGCTCGATTCCATCAGGGGAAGGTATGTGTAAATCCAAGAACACTACATCGAAGATTCCATCTTCCAGAATTTCGAGAGCTTCGCTGCTTCTGGTAAGAGTCAAAGCTTCCATGCCGGCGGAACTCAAGATTTTTTCGATCATCTGGCAAACAACGGGTTCGTCATCCACGACTAGCGCACGCCTTTGCATATCATCCTCCGAATTCTTACGATTACCCATACGCAGGGCGCATTGGATCGTGACAGTCGTCAACTGCGGGTCCGCCGAGCAATCCAAATTGAAGCGGACAAGGGGAAGCATTTTGGCGCCGTGCTTTGCTTGCTGGGTCAAGCCGTTTCAAAGCAGCGTATCCGTCCTGGATCGCAAAATTTGATAGTAGTCAGACTCGACGCCCACACCCATTGTTCCCTTCGGCCCGCCGGGCCGGATTTCCAGACGCGAAGTCGGATGGCCGCCTTAAGCGGCACACGGGGACAAATACGCCGATCGGAACTAATCATGTCCATGGATTACCCCTTAAAACCTAGGAAGGAGGACGGCGCAGGCTGAGACCTGTACTGAGTAGACCTTGGAGCATATATACGCCGGTGGGAAAGTTCTATTTAGTACTTTCGTTCACAAATCGTTAAGGGGAGGTATGCTCTAAGAGTAGTTATGCCTCCAAGCGAGGTAGCTTCCAGAGCGTACTGGGTACTAAGTCCCATTGACCCGCCCAAGAAACAGCCCTAGCCTCAGGAAATTGTTGAGTTTGTTGCTCTCAGCACAGCAGACCGAATAGCAAAAAAGGGAAGTCGTGCCCAGATAGAGCGCTGTCCTCGAACCCGGGTACTGAGGAAATGACGATGGCGCTCTTGCAAGAACCAAGTTTTGACTCCAGGATGAGGCACATCCGCGGCAGCGGGCGCGTGAATTCGCGCCTGGCGATAGCGGTTGAATGGACTGAAGCGGACCAGAGCCTACGTGCAGAGGGCTACACGGCTGACATCGGTGCGAAAGGCTGCCTCGCAGTGGTCCCGCAGGTATTTGGCGTGGGACAGAAGCTGCGCCTGGTAAATCTCATCAACCAGATTTCTTGCGAAGCCGTGTTAGTTTGGCGGGGCCACGAAGGCCGCACGGGGTGGGAACTTGGCCTGGAGTTGCAGGATCCTTCACCGGATTTTTGGGGTTTCGATTTCTAGGCCTCGTTCGAACTCCAACCACTGTTTGGTTCCGCCCCGGTTCCTGTTTTCCACCGCGCTTGTCGATCCGTCCACTTTTCCCTTGCCAATGAACCGGTTGCAAACGTAAAGTTAGCCTAGGCCTTGGGGGTATTCTGAAGGCGGCACCCATATATAGGAACCCAGTTGCCGGATCGCTGCGGCTCGATTTTTCGTGCGCGGGCGGAGGCAAAAACAGATGACTGCCATCATCACGGTTGCGAATCAAAAGGGCGGCGTCGGAAAGACAACGACGGCGATCAATTTGTCTGCAGCGCTGGCACATCGCGGCAAGCGCACACTGTTGATCGATCTCGATCCGCAGGCCAATTCGACGATCGCGTTTTATGATTCGGGCGAAATTTCCACGAGCATGTTCGACGTGCTGAGCGATAGCCACGTAACGATGGCCGCGGTGATCAAGGCGACCAAAGATCCCTTGCTGTTTCTCGGGCCAGGCCGCCTGGCGCTTGCAAAGTTGGAGCAGGTGCTCGCAGGGCAATTTGATGCGCCCTTCAAATTGAAAGACGCATTGACTCCGGTCCTGAAAGATTATGACTACGTCATCCTCGACACGCCGCCGTCGCTAGGGATTCTGACGGTGAATGCGCTAGTGGCTTCGACGCATTTGCTTGTACCAATCCAGGCGGCGTACTTCGCGATCGAGGGAACTGATGATTTACTCGAGACGTATGAGCGAATCCGCGCGCGTCCTAACCCGGCTCTGAAGGTTCTAGGTGTGGTGATTACTCTTTTTGACAAGCGCACCAATATTTCCAAGGACACGCACGGTCAGATTCGATCGGTGTTCGGTGAAGTGCTGTTCAAGACAAAAATCACGAAGAACGTACGGCTCGAAGAGAGTCCGGCGTACAAGGAAACAATTCTGACATTTGCGCCGAAATCACCCGGCGCGGTTGAGTACAAGAAACTCGCAGGGGAGGTTATCCAACGTGTCGAAGAGAATCGGGCTACCCATCACGCTGAAGATGCGGCATGACGCGCATTACGTAGAATCACTGACCAGCTACAGTGGTGCGGCGGTCGGGCGCATGATTCGCGTGGACCAGATCCGCCCGAATCCCGAGCAGCCGCGCAAGGCGCTGGGCGACCTGCGCGAGCTCACGGAGTCGA
>WNFA01000601.1_pt1 | contig 54010 bp, 51 predicted proteins | sample 5400481 | NCBI WGS metagenome assembly WNFA01 (sample SAMN13153340, study PRJNA577476) | soil metagenome | isolation source: 120 cm saprolite under Douglas fir tree site 2 hole 1 replicate 2 | place: USA:California | collected 2015-04-18 | reverse complement strand
CCTCAGTAATGTCTAAAAATGCTTTATCTCTGTTTGACCACTCAGTAACAGGCTTACCATTTGCAGGAAGAGCCTTTAGAGTGCTAAATGCTGCATCTTGCCAGGAGACTGGACGGAGTATAATAGGAATTACACGGCATTCTCCTGCCTCGTGTCTGCTCAAAGCTTGTTTTACTTCAACACTATCGCAATAGTCCGAAGCCATAAAGTCCGGACTGATAAGTAGTAGGATTATATTTGCCTTTGTAAGATTTGTATGTATTTCGTATCCCCATACCCTACCAGGGGCAATTCTCCTATCATGCCAGATTGTTATATATCCCTTCCGCCTCAAGATTGCTAGATGCTTCTCTAGCTCGTCCTTCAGCCTTTCATCCTTGTGGGCATATGAAATGAAGACTTCAAAGACCTTAGTAGGTTTTGATGTCATTCCCCAGCTCCTTAAAAAGGGGTTCCTAACTGTAAGATATTCTTCTATTAGGGCAATAGTTTATCTGAGCTTCAACTGAAATGCTTGTGACATTAGTCAATACGCGAATTGGGTTATGGATTGCTCGGAAATGCCTCATAGAGAGAGCGCATTCCAGTAGTTCTGGTGAATCCAAAGTAGACCCATTATATCGTACTCCGCAATAGCCTTCAAAACTTGGATAACCTAAGCGGCAGAGGTGACCTTGTCGCTTGGGTTCCCCAAGTTTTATGGCAAGGTACATTTAAATATATTGGCTCTTTGTGCTATACTGCTCATGCAGAACAAACATCCGTTCACAATTCGGGGGGAAGAGAGCACAGCCACATGGGAGATGCAGCACCACAGCACATTGGGTCATATGCTATCATTCGCCTGCTCAGCGAGGGGTCCAGCGGCCGCACTTTCCTGGGAAAAGAGGAACAGCGCAAGAAAAAATACGTCATCATCAAGCTCTTCAGCATACCGCTTACTACGAACGAAGCCAAAAAAGCTTTTCTTTCCCACGCCAAACAGCTCAAAAAGATCAAGCATCGCAACATCACCGAAATCGTGGATTTTGGCGTCATCGCGGACACAGACAAACAACAAGAACATGGCTACCACATCATCGAATACGTCGAGGGTGGCACCATCCTCAATCAATTTATCGCAGGTAAATGTCATGCACCCAACGAGGTCAAACCTGTCCTTTCCATCATAGCCGATACACTTCAATACGCGCACGTCTCGCATATCCTGCACGGCAACCTCCATCCCGGCAACATACTCACGGGTGAGAATAATGCCATATGGCTCACCGATTTCTCGCCCATACCACAGGAGTTGCTCCAATCACCCGGCCATAACATACCAGCACTGCCCTACAAAGCCCCTGAGCACCTGCAAGGCGACCTTATCGCCGCCAGCGACCAGTACTCTCTGGCCGTCATGGTCTACGAGTGGCTATGTGGATGTCGCCCCTACACAGCAACCGAACGCGAGGCACTCTTGCACCAGCAAGAACACGAGCCGCTTCCCGCGCCTCGCAGCTTGAACAGCAAGATTTCACCAACTGTTGAGCAAGTGCTGCTCAAAGCGCTTTCTCCCAATCCTGAAGATCGCTTCGACCACATGCTGAAATTTTCCGATGCCTACCTGAAGGCGCTGATGGGGTTTCCGGTGGTGGAGAACATGGGCAGGGAGTATGCGATTTTGCCGGGCAACCCGTCTGTAATGGGTTCGACCGCTAGACCTTCTAATGAGAAAATTGAGGTTGAAACTACTGGTGGTAAGCAAGAGGACAAGCAATCGACCGGTGATGTTGGTATCAATGATACGCCGGCACCTCCGCACGAAGCCGGAACCACCAATGATACATCTGCTGATGCTGATGAAATCAAGGATACTACTGCACAACACGACAATATTACAGCGGATGAGGGAGCATTTGAAGATATACCGGTCGAGCAAATCAGAAGACCGTTATCGAAGCAGCAATCGCGCCAGGATCCCTCTCGCCTGCACGAGGTCGTTGCTACCGACCTTAGCCACGGCGGCATCCTCTCCGAACGCCTGGACGGTTACGAAGAGCGGCAAGCACAGATCGAAATGGCGACGCTGGTTGCCCGGTCAATCAATGAAGGCAGGCACGCCATTGTGGAGGCTGCCACGGGGACCGGTAAAGCTCTTGATGTAGACACACCAATTCCGACGCCGACCGGGTGGAAGCGGATGGGTGATCTCGTCAGTGGCGACTTTTTATTTGATGAGAAGGGTCACCCAACTCGCGTCATGGCGGCATTCGATGTGATGTACCACCGCACATGCTACGAGGTTGTGTTTTCCGATGGCTCATCAATCGTCGCAGATGCCGAGCACGAGTGGGCGTCCCACACAAGTGTCGACCGGAGTTGGTCCAGTCGACCAAGGACCAGCACCTACACGGCCAAGAACTTCGTCACCTCGGACCAGCTTTCCATGCTTGACCAGCTAATCGCTCTTTCCCAAAACGACAATACCCTCTCGGTAGGTGAGGCGACAGCGCTTATCGGAGGTCACCACTGGAGCGTGAATCAGGCTGCTGGCAAGATAGTGCTCGTCAACTCAACGGAGCGACCCACACGTTACCCACGCTGGACGCTCCTCACTGCTGTTCGGGGCCGCCTGGCGAGAGACCTGAGCGAACAGCGCCGGGACGGTCGAGCGTATACCCTTGTCACTACTGAGAGGATGGCCGCCACACTAACGGTTGGATCACATGCACGTGCAAATCACGCCATCTCAGTAGCCTGCCCGCTCGTGCTGCCAGACGCGAACCTGCCTATCGCGCCATATTTCCTCGGCGTCTGGCTCGGTGACGGCACTTCCCGTACCAACCAGATTACGACCGCCGATCCTGCCCTCATCACCGAGATAGAGAGGGACGGTTACACCGTCCGATCATTGAAGAGTCATCCATACCTGTACGCAGTCGATGACGAGAATGGTAAGGCCGTAAGTCGATGGCAGCCGGGCATGACCGGTCGCCTGCGCGCGCTCGGACTCCACCTTAACAAGCACATACCCGCGATCTATCTGCGTGCGTCCGAACAGCAGCGCCGCGCCCTTCTCGCCGGGCTGCTCGATACGGACGGCACGGTCAACCGCGATGGCGCCGTTGAGTTCACAACGACGAGCCCACGACTCGCGCAGGACGTGTATGAACTTGTGTGTTCACTTGGCTTCAGGCCCTCGCTACGTTGCGGGCGCTCTCGGTACAAGGGAAAGGATTGTGGCCCAAAATGGACGCTCGCGTTCACAACGGACGAGCAGGTCTTTCGATTAGAGCGCAAGGCCACTGCCCATAAGGAGCGGCTGCGCAACTACAGCCCTGAGCGCAATCGCTTCCGCTATGTCGTCGCAGTCCGCGAGGTGCCTTCACGCCCGGTAAGGTGTATTCGGGTCGAGTCCCAGAGTCACCTGTATCTCGCCGGCAAGTCTATGATTCCAACCCACAACAGCCTCGCCTACCTGCTGCCCATTGTACGCTCCGCCAAAGTAGCGATTATCAGCACGGCCAACAAAGCCCTGCAGGAACAACTCTTTTACAAGGACATTCCTTTTGTGAAGGAACACATTCAAGATTTTGAAGCGGCACTGGTCAAGGGCATGGGCAACTATATCTGCCTCGACCGCATGGATAAGGAGCGCATCGAGACACAATACCTTCTCAAGAACCCCGACTTCACACGCCTGCTCAACATCGTCAGAGAATTTGAATTGAATATCTCTGGCGACTTTGAAACATTGGGGTTCACGCTCCCCAATGACATACGCAGCCGGGTCAACGCCGATAGAGATCAATGCGCATGGAGAGATTGTCACTTCTTTTCCCGCTGCTACGTGCGCCAGATGCGCGAAAAGGCCGCGCAAGCGCGGGTAATCGTTGTGAACCATACGCTCCTGTTACTCGACGCTGTCCTGGAAGGCTACCTGTTGCCTGAACGCGATGTAATCATAGTGGACGAAGCACATCACCTCGAGGAAGAAGCAACGCGCGCTTTCACCGTGACCGTCAGCGAGGCGCAGATTTCCGCATTGCTGGCGCAACAAAAGCTCAAACAACACAGCCGTGCTGACCTGCAGGAAGAAGCCAAGCAGACCATGATGCATGCATGGGATCGCCTGGCGCTGGTCGCGCACCCTACGTACAACAAAAACAGGATCAATCTACAGGAGCCGCTTCAAGAAGGTCTGCGCCTCGCCACTCTCATCTCTGAACTGGCAGATTCCTTGCGTTTGCAGCGTCCGGAATCTATGGAGGATCACGAGAACGTACTCTACGACAAGTTAATCGCACGCACACAAAACCTGGCAGAGAATATTCGCATGGTCTTCTCTGTCAATCAGCGCGACAAATTTGTCTACTATATCGAACAGGTAGTCAAAGCCGGGCGCCGTGGTCCGCAACTGGAAGTATCAGCCGCACCCCTTGACGTGAGCACCTGGCTAAACGAGTACCTGTTTAGTAAGTCCAACGTCATCTGCACCTCCGCGACCCTGGCAACGGTAGGCCCCAATCCAACCGATCCAGGAGACAAAAGCCCAAACTTTGCCTATTTTCGACGCCGCACTGGACTCGGCCACATGGAATATCCCAACGTGCTGGAACGCATCTTGCCGTACACCTTCGATTATGAGCATAACGCCATGCTCTACTTACCTCGACACCTGCCTGAGCCTGTCTTTGGCCCAGAATCAGACGGCTATACGAAAACTCTCGCTGAAGAAATGATGCGCCTGGTCGAAGCCTCGCGGGGCCGCGCATTCCTCCTGTTTTCCAGCAAACGTATGCTCGATGCCGTCTACAACATCTTTTTAGATCATCTGCCTACATACCTGGATTTTCCCTTGCTACGCCAGGGAGATTATAACCGCATCGAATTAGTGCGCAAGTTCAGGGAAAGCGAGGGCGCCGTCCTCTTCGGCTTAAAGAGCTTCTGGGAAGGGGTTGATATCGCAGGAGAGGCGCTATCGCTGGTGGTCATCGATAAGATGCCTTTCGATCCACCCGATGACCCGGTTCACGAGGCGCGCGTGGCAAGGATGAAAGCAAGCGGGGAGAACTGGTTCGGTAACTATGTCCTTCCCCAGGCTGTGCTGCGCCTGAAACAAGGGCTGGGCCGTTTGTTGCGCACCCACGAAGATCGCGGCGTGATGGCCATTCTCGATACGCGCCTGCACACCAAGGGCTATGGAAAGCTTGTCATCAACGCCCTGCCGCCCGCACGCAGGACACACAATATCATCGATGTTGAGCGCTTTTTTGCGGTAGATTCGCCTTTTTAACGAGAGGAGCGGGAAGTCCCATCCCGTTTAGGGGATAGGGATGAAAGCGACAGAAGAAATTATCTTCTTATGAATCTGTAAGTTCGTACTCGACTTTGACCAGAGAGAATGCGGTGCCTGTCGGGGGACCGACGCCAGAGGGCCTATAGGCTCTGTCTCAGTTATAGCAAGTAAAACGTATAATTATATAGAAGAAAGGAAGTATGGTGATGACTACGAAAGGCAATAATATGAAACAGCGCATTGGTTTCATCGGTATGGGGCACATGGGCAGTCACATGGCCCAGAGATTGCTCGAAGCCGGTTATCAGTTGGCCATTTATGATCGCACACTGGAGAGGGCCCAGGAGGTAGCACAACAGAGAGCCACGGTAGCCCGGACGCCCAGAGAGCTGGCAGCGCAATGCGAAGTATTAATGGTCTGCGTGACCGATGACGAGGCCCAGCAAAGCGTGATGTTCGGTCAGGATGGTGCGCTTGCCGGAGTACACGGCGGATCGATGATTATCGACCTGAGTACGGTTTCCCCAGGTGCTTCACGTCGTCTCTACCAGGCAGCGAAGCAGCAAGGCGTCTCGATGATCGACGCGGCAGTGTCGGGAAGCGTGCCACAAGTGGAACAAGGCAGCCTGGTGATCTTCGTCGGCGGCGAGCAGGAGACATATCAGCAGTGCAAACCCATTCTCGATGTCCTGGGGAAAAGCAGCTCCTATATGGGTGCCAGTGGCATGGGGACAACCATGAAGCTAGTCGTCAACACCCTGCTCGGCCTGGGGATGCAGGCTCTTGCCGAAGCCATCGTACTCGGTGAGAAGGCCGGTATAGAGAAAAAACTGCTGCTTGATGTGCTGGGACAGACTACTGTACTCACTCCCGGCCAGAAATCCAAGCTGGAAAATGTGAAGCGTGAGCAGTATCCGAACAACTTTGCACTCTCGCTCATGCACAAAGATTTTCGCCTGGTTCTGAGCGAAGCCTACGATTTGTCCGTGGCCATGCCAGCTACGGCGGCGGCCCAACAAATGTATACCGCTGCCATGGCAAAAGCAATGGATGAGGATTTTTCCATCATAATCAAATTCATGGAGGAACTGGCCGGTGTATCCGTACATCCAGAAGAGCTACTTTAGCGCTTGAGCTGGTGCTCAAACCGCGGAGGATCGAGCAAGTACGCCATACCTATCCACAACGACTTCGTATGGCGAAAGAAGAAAATTCCTATTTACAACTTCTGTCCAATATGTTATGATCTTGCTTGCCCGGGGATGTAGCTCAGTTGGGAGAGCGCGACAATCGCACTGTCGAGGTCAGGGGTTCGAGCCCCCTCATCTCCACCACATACTATGCCGCTAAAAAGACGAGCAATTCGATTGAGGAATTGACAAATCGCAAACGTACATGGTATAGTATACTTTACAAGCAGTCGTAGACGACAAGCAGTGAGCAGGAGTAGTAGGTCGATCCTTTCCAGAGAGTAGCCGGGTGGTGCAAGGCTACAAAGTTCGGACCGAACTCGCCTGTGAGCAGCAAACGTGAAGCGTTTGGGGATTCAATGAATTGAACCCAAAAGTCCCTAGCGTTTGCCGGAGTGCCCGTTACCGCATATAATGAGTATCAATCTCAGATGTTTACCAGTAGCTCAGCATGGGCCTGTAGCGCAGCTGGAAGAGCGCATCCATGGCATGGATGAGGTCAGGGGTTCGAGCCCCCTCAGGTCCACCAACTCATCTGAGATTGAAAAAAGTCAGGGTGGTACCACGGAAAGTCTTTCGTCCCGCGCGGATGAAAGACTTTTTTGTTATTGTTCTAATCGTATGTTGATGTAGAGGCCATATTCAATCTTTTTGCTTGCATGAAGAACGAGGAGAAGCATTTGATGATTACGCGCACGAAGTACAATCCTAAAGAAATCGAGACGAAATGGCAAACCCGGTGGGAGGCTGAGCAACTGTATCATGCCCCCGACGATTCGCCCAAACCAAAGTTTTATCACCTGGTGATGTTACCTTATACATCTGGTGACCTGCACATGGGCCATTGGTATAACTATTCGGGATTCGACGCCTATGGCCGCTTCAAACGCATGCACGGTTACAATGTCATGCAGCCTATCGGTTTCGATGCCTTTGGACTGCCTGCTGAGAATGCTGCTATCTCGCGCGGAATACAGGCACGCACGTGGACACTGGCAAATGTCGATAAGATGCGCCGCCAACTGCGCATGATGGGTGCAGGGTGGGACTGGCAACGTGAGATTGTCTCCTGTCTGCCAGACTACTACAAATGGACGCAGTGGCTGTTCCTGCAATTCTATAAGCACGGCCTGGCCTATCGCACCAAGGCGCCTGCTAACTGGTGTCCAAACTGCAATACCACGCTGGCAAACGAACAGGTGCTGCCTGACGGCACCTGCGAACGCTGCGGCAGCAAGGTGATTCGCAAAGAGATCGACCAGTGGCTGCTGAGGATTACCAACTATGCCGACGAACTGCTGGACTTCTCAAAGATCGAGTGGCCTGAAAAGACCGTAACCATGCAGCGCAACTGGATTGGACGCAGCGAAGGGGCGGAGATTCGCTTCTACACGGAGATCGATGGGCAGCGTGAAGAGATTCCCGTCTTCACTACGCGCCCGGACACGATCTACGGGGTCACGTTCTTTGTGCTGGCCCCGGAGCATCCACTGGTCGAGAAGATCACCACACCTGAACACAAGGCCGAAGTCGACGCTTACGTGGACCAGGCGCTGCATATGACCGAGATCGAGCGCATGAGCACGGAGAAGGAGAAGACGGGCGTTTTTACAGGCGGCTACGTCACCAATCCCGTTAACGGCGAGCAGGTTCCGGTCTGGATCGCCGATTATGTGCTGATGGGCTACGGCTCCGGTGCTATCATGGGCGTGCCCGGCCACGACCAGCGCGACTTTGAGTTTGCACGCAAGTTCGGCATTCCCATCCGCGAGGTAATTCGCCCGGAGGGTGAGGAGCCGAGTGACCCTGCGACATGGGCCGAGGCCAAAGAACACCTGGGGGTAATGGTCAACTCGGGTCCGTTCGATGGAACGCCCGCTGATGATGCAATTGCCAAAGTGACCAGCTACCTGGAGGAACGGGGTACCGGCAAGTTCATGGTATCCTATCGCCTGCGCGACTGGCTGATCAGCCGGCAGCGTTACTGGGGCGCGCCCATCCCTATCGTCTACTGTCCAACGGATGGTATGGTTGCGGTACCAGAGGAGCAACTGCCCGTCTGGCTGCCTGAGCATGTCGAGTTCAAGCCAACTGGTGAGTCGCCGCTGCGCTACGAGCCAGAATTTCTGAATACTACCTGCCTGGTGTGTGGAGGTCCAGCTACACGCGAGACTGATACGATGGATGGATTCATGGACAATTCCTGGTACTTCCTGCGTTACGCCGACCCGCACAACAGCGAACAGGCGTGGAGCGCCGGGGCCATGAGACGCTGGCTGCCCGTCGATCAATATATCGGGGGAGCAGAGCACGCGGTCATGCACCTGCTGTATGCACGTTTCTTCATCAAGGCACTGCGGGACATGGGACACCTGGACTTTGATGAACCGTTTACACGGCTGTATCACCAGGGCACTGTGTTGGGTCCTGATGGACAAAAGATGTCTAAATCTCGCGGCAACGTCGAGGCCCCTGATGACTACGTCAAGAAGTATGGGGCAGATACTGTGCGTTCTTACATGATGTTTATGGGGCCATACGATCAGGGTGGCTCTTTCATACCCGAAAATTTAGAGGGGGTATGGCGCTTCCTGAACCGCTTCTGGAGCCTGGTCAACGACAACTGGGTTGAGAATCCGAGCGCGGAGGAGACCAGCGAAAGCAGGGCTATCGAACGCTTGCGCAATAAGACTATCAAGCGTGTCACAGACGATTTGAGCGCCTTCCGCTTCAATACGGCGCTGGCTGCACTGATGGAGTGCAACAATGCGCTGATTAAGCAGCAAAACGAGCCGGTTGCGCGCAGCGCGGCTTTCTGCAATACGCTGGAGACGATGATGCAACTGCTGGCTCCGATGGCTCCACATATTACAGAGGAACTGTGGCACATGACAGGTCACAGCGGCAGTATCCATACGACGGAGTGGCCGCTCTACGACGAGGCGCTGACGCACGATGAGACTTTTACGCTGGTCATACAGGTCAACAGCAAGGTACGCGAGCGAATCGAGGTTGCTGCGGATACAAGTGAGCGCGACATTCGCATGCTGGCGCTGAGCAATCCTCGCGTGGCTTCGTTTATCGGTGAGGCGACTGTGCAGAAAGTGATTTATGTGCCGGGGCGGTTGATTAATATTGTGGTGCGGAATAGCTAATGATCTCATGTGCGCCTGGCTAGAAGCCCGGGGGCTTCTAGCCAGGCAGCAGATATGTGCACAAATCCATCCTCTATTTTTTGTAACCTCCCAGCGTTAATACCTTCAGAGGAAACATTACCATAACTGGCCCGCCTTTGATGGAACTAAATGATCGGTTATACGTATATCTATAGAGTGAGATGCAATAAGGTAATGTGACATGTTTCACAGCCTGAGCGTTATTTCGTAGATAGCTGCATTACCGATTTCCGTTTATACTTTGCTTGTAAGAATGAGGAATAAGGAGTAGAAGAAGGGTGTTGTAAGGGCTAAGACAAAGTGGTATTTGAAAAAGTAGAGGGTTGCTCGTCTATGTAAGTGCAAGGTCTGGAATAAATGGCCGGGCAACTGTAAACAACATTAAAGCGGAATGAAGTAAAGCAGAGAAAAGCAGCGGAGAAGGCCTTAAACAAGGAAGAGGGTAAATATTATGAATCCGCAAATCCAATCTGAAAAACAATCTGATATGTTAAACAATGCTGAAATTGCTACTAGCGAGATAGATGTACTTGCCCAGAATGGCCTCACCTCTGAGGAAATCGTTTCATTGCTCTGGCTGCGCCAATGGTATCAAAATGGCGGGAGTGATCGTGTTGAGGTGGTGCGCCGCCTGGAATTTCTTAAGCTGATGGTCGCGAATGGGAATATTGAACCTTAGGCCGTAGTGAGTGAGAGGCAATCATAAGACATTGCTGTCTCCCCTTTAGTTCTGCTAGACGCGATCAAGCATGCGGTCTCCGCCAAAGATGTTACGCATCTTGAAAGGGGTTGGCGTTGTTGCTAATTGCCACGCGCGCAAGCGCCATCCCTTGTAGAGAAACCACGGCTCTTGCAACCTATAGCTCTCTTGCTTTGTCCATTGGGGGAATGGCAACCCATCTTGCCAGCAGAGCCACTCTACCATTGCGGCACAGAAGGCAGCCCATCGCTGTAACTCGGGTGTAGGTGCAGGCGCAATTGGCTCTGTGACCAACTCACGTCGATCTTCAACTGCCGAACGTCGCCAGTCGTCTAAAAAATCTCCGATGGCTACCCAGGGCGTGGTACCATTCCTACCACATATGCGCTCAAAGGTTTCTGCAATAGTCTGTCTGTGCCAGCGATATGGAGCTGTTGCCATGTCCTGTTTCTCCAGGTGTAATCTGACGAAAAGAGCTATTCAAAGATTTCGTCAATCATATATTCTATTCTAGGTACTAACAACCGTTCTGGTACATACTTTTTTACCAGAGTAAGCGCATCCTGAGCATTTGATAGTTTCAGCTCATGTGCTAATGTCTTGATATCCTCGATATCTTGGGGACGACCAGCAACCACTTTCATGGCAAACAAGTAATCTAGCGAGGGAATATAGACACGCAACCCCGGATACTCTGCCCATTGTTCAGTGGGTGGTTGTACATAGAAAAAGCCTTTGACACCATCATTTATCCAATCATCCGCTAAGCCTTCACGGTCTGCAACAGCTCTTGCCGCTTCTCGAATAACGTTGGCCTGTTCTGGCTTAAAGTAAGCGTCAATATCTTTAGTTACTTCACGATTCTGAACCACAAGCAACATCACCGCTCCATCTGCCAGAAGTATTTCACCGGTGATTTGACGCTGTTGCAATTCCTGCCCAAGCATACGCAGGTACTTCTCAATGTCCTGTTTATTCACCGATGCCACTCCAGATAATTGACTTGAATCTGTTGGTAGGTTCAGTAATCTCCATGTCGCGTCATGATATACGCGAGCATCTTCTAGCATTATAACATTTAAGGCACTCACTGAAATACAGGTGCCAACTCCTGATGGGTTGACATGATTACAGTCACATCTCCTGGCTTCTCGTTTGCCAAATGAAATGCACCTCGGCATCCGTTTCGCTCAGCACGTGGATCTGTTCCCACGGCTCACTATGAATTTGCTGGAGCGCCTCCTGCAGCAGCGCATCTTGCGTGCAGATTTCTGCTTCCCCGACGTGTCGTGGCCGTTGCTGATCTCGTTGGAGACAGACTGCGCGAGGACTATTGAAGACAATCAAGCAGGTGTGGTAGGCTGCATGCTGTGCCAGATCCAACAGCCGGCGGCGAGCAAAATCGTAGAGGGCCGTGCTGTCCGCTACGGTGAGACGCCCCAGCTTCAGTCGTTTCTGAATAATAAAATGGAAGAGATCAAACGAGAGAAAGAGCTACCATGGGCTTGCAATTTCCGTTCAGATGTGTTATATTGCTTGCATGAGCAAGCAATATAACACATCTGAACAGTCAGAGGAACAGCAAAAGACGAGAGAACGCATCATCGCCGCAGCCTCTAAGGTGCTGGCAGAGAAGGGATATGACGCGACAACGCTGAGGGAAATCTCACGCGAAGCCCAGTCTGCACCAGGGCTGGTGCATTATTACTTTGGTGGCAAGGATCAGTTGCTCGTTGAGGCGCTGCAAGCAGCTGGTCGGCATTTCCATCAACGAATGCAACACCTTGTCCAGCATGTGTCCGGTGATCAGGCTCTCGACGCAGTATTGACCCAACTCTATGAACGTGTTGGGCAGGAACCTGAGGTGTATCGCTTACGCTACGAGTCGTTCTCGCTTGGCTTACACAACCCCGTCATTGCACCTGGGGTGCGAGAACGGCTTGCACAGCGACGGGAGGAGATTGGCGAAGTCATGGCAAAGGTCTTGGAGAACCCGCAGAGGACAGAAGGCGCGAAGCGTTCATCTCTCGATCCAACGATCCTGGCTGCTCTTCTGCTCTCTCTTTTCGATGGACTGGCATTGCAAAAGATTCTAGACCCTACGTTCGATCTTGATGCTTCGTATCAATTGCTTGCGCACATGTTGCATCGTTTGTTCTCTCCCGATGGATGAGAGCTCTTTTTTGACGAAGAAGCGCTTCTTTGTTCCATCAGGAGCATGCTTCTCCCTGTGAACTCGTGGAGAAGCACAGATAATGCAACTCGCACCGTGGCAGAACAGCAGGAAAGACCTCATCACGATGACGGTTTTGAGCGCTTCTCCAGGTTCTCGAAAGGTGTTTGTACTCTTGCTTGTTCGAACAAGCAAGACAAGAAAGGATGTTTTCATGAATGCTATGGTACTGAAGGCGGGAGAAGGACGCACGCTTCCTCTCGGTCCTATTCATATGGTGGTGCAGGAGGATGGGACGCATACGCGGGGAACACTGGGCGTCGCGGAATTTGAAGTGGCTGCCCATGCCCCAACACCTCCTCCTCATATCCATCACGCACATGAAGAGGGCTTTTACATCCTCGAAGGTGAATTGGAGTTTCTGGCTGGGACCCAGACCGTGCGGGCCAGTCAAGGCACGTTCGTGATGGTGCCTATTGGAACCGTCCATACGTTCAGCAACCCGACGGACAAACCGACTCGTTTCCTCAACACGTTTACGCCTCCCCTCTATCTTGGCTACTTTGAGGAATTAAGCGAGCTTCTCCAAGCAGATGTTGCTCTGGGTCCGCAACAATTTGCTGAATTGATGACTCGCTATGACACAGAGGTTGTCTCTTAGCTGGTTTTTTGTCTTCCGTATTGCTTGCTTGAGCAATACACAAAGGGTCACTGCTCTCTCGCAGGTGTGATACTTCCGATGGAGCTGGACCCAACAGAAAGGATGAATCCTATGAGCACTTTACCTCCTTCTTCTCCCAGAACGCGAAGAGAGTCTTTCGCCGACGGCTTGACCGTACGCGTCGATGAGCAAGGGAACGGTCGTCCCATGCTCCTTTTGCATGGTGGTGGTGGACCGCAGACGATGTTCGGCCTGGCTTCGGCCCTCTCCAAGCGCGCACACGTGCTCACGCCTACTCACCCTGGCTTTGCGGGCGAGCCACGTCCTGAATGGTTCGACAGCATTGATGATCTCGCCTTCGCCTATCTTGACCTGCTCGAACGGCTCGACCTGCGCGATGTCCTGGTCATTGGCTCCTCGATGGGCGGCTGGATCGCGTCTGCCATGGCCTTGCGCGATACTACACGCCTGCTGAGCGGGATCATTCTGGTCGATGCCGGCGGCATTCAGGTTGAGGGGCATCCCATTGCTGATGTCTCCTCTTTGACTCCCGATCAGCTCTCCGCGCTTAGCTTCCACAACCCGGCGGCCTTCCGCGTCGATCCGGCGACCGTGACCCCTGAACAGGTCGAGGCCCGCGCGGCCAACTTCCGGACGCTCTACGTCTATGACCAGGGACAGGGCATGGGTGATCCGAAGCTGAAACACCGCCTCAAGGACGTGCGAATCCCGGTCCTCGTGGCGTGGGGAGCGAGTGATGGCGTGATCGACCCTGAGTATGGTCGTGCCTATGCCCAATCGTTCCCTGACGCTCGCTTCGAACTCATTCCAGAAGCCGGTCACCTCCCGCAGATCGAGCAGCCGGAACGCCTGCTCACCCTCGTGTGGGAGTTCGCGAACAGCATCACGGCGACGCCGTAGGTCGCGGGATCGGCGGGAGAAACGCTGACTCTATTTCCCTCTAATGAAGGAGCAGTGGGAAGGAGCCGATACATTCCCAAAACCAAAGCGTGTTTTGAACACAGGCGCAAGAACTAGATCCTGGGTGAGAGGAGCTTGTTTGTCGAGCTTAGAAAGGATGAGTTCTGTAGGCATGCTTTTTAGCAGGGATATTCTGGCTCATTCTCCCTCCAGGAGAGCTTTACGTAGCGCTACCCCTATTAGTGCATTATTGACTCTATGGAACCGGCATACTTTTGTTGGAAATGAGCCTAAACAGCCCCACGCCCCATCTACACCTTACCAGCATCTCATACTGTTGCAGAAACCAGTATTGTGAGGCAGCCGCTAGCCTGGTTTTGAGACGGACTCTGGCACGTTTGGTAAAGATTGGGTTATAATCCAACCAGAATGAGGCTATCTACGTACATATAGATAGTAAGCAAGGTCAGGGCGAGGGAAATAGAGCTATTGCAAAGCCCTGGACCGCTGAGTAATATAAAATATAGATTGTGACACTTCAAGAGTAAGGAATCTTATGCGTATAATACTCTACCTGGGAAAAGGCGGGGTCGGAAAAACGACCATTGCAGCGGCCACGGCGGTTCGTTCCGCCGCGCTGGGCAAACGTACACTTGTGGTCAGCACAGACCTGGCACACAGCCTTGCCGACTGCTTCAATACACCGCTCTCTTCAGAGCCAGCGGTACTGGCGTCGAACCTGTGGGCACAGGAAGTCAATGTGCTGGATGAGATGCGCCATAGCTGGGGCAAAGTGCAAGAAAAGCTAAGCCAGGTACTGCGCAAGCGGGGCCTGGACTCGGTAATGGCAGAAGAACTGGCTCTCATTCCCGGTATGGACGAGATTGTCAGCCTGCTCAACATCTACCGCAATGCCCGCGACGGCAATTTTGAAGTTGTCATTATTGACGCGGCGCCAACGGGTGAGACGGTACGCCTGCTAAGTATGCCCGATACGTTTCAATGGTATGCCGGGCGCATTGGTGGTTTAAATCTGAAGAGCACTACGCTCAACTTCGCACGCCCATTCATCAAAGCCTTCATCCCCTCCGGCGAAGTACTGGATGCCCTGCAGGTTTTAAGCGAACGAGTCAAAGGATTACGCGAGGTATTGGGTGACCCGGATATCAGTTCCTACCGCCCGGTAGTCAATCCTGAACGCATGGTGATTAAAGAGGCACTACGTGCTGAAACCTACCTGGCGCTCTTTGGTTATCCCATCGATGCCGTGGTATGCAATCGCGTTATCCAGGCGGGCAACTATGCAGACGCATTTATGCAGGACCTCTATCGCAACCAGGAGAAGCTGCGCGTACAGGTTCATAACACCTTCGCGCCACTGCCGATATGGGAGGCACCTTATTATTCGCGCGAGATTATCGGTATCACTCAACTTGGAGAGTTAGGCCAGGCCATCTTTGGCAATACGGACCCCACCCAGGTCTTCTATCGCGGGCCAATACAGGAGGTGACACGCCAGGGAGATACGTATGTACTGCGCCTGCCGCTGCCGCATGTCGAGATGGATAAGGTGTTGATGACGAAGAAGGGCGATGAGATGATTATCGAGATAGGCAACTTCAAGCGTGACATCACGCTGCCGGCGGTGCTGGCGAACCAGGAGGCAAAGGTGGCCCGTTTTGTGAATAAGGCGCTGGAGATTCACTTTACAGCTACCGATACGTCATCCGAAGTCGCGTGACGTCTTTCTTTGCATGAGCATCCATTCAGGCTTAACCAGCGTGATTATTGTTATCGCCTGTGCCGTCCTGATAATTCTGATAATACTTGTGTACCTGCGCAGCCGCCAGGGGGATCAAAGGTTTATCAGGGCTATGAACCAGGTGCTGCTGCCCCTCCTGAGCGCTATCGTCATCACGCTGGGCTTTATCTACAATAATGCAGGAGAATGCACGCAGGGCGTTCCCGGCATCCTGAGATACGTTGCCGCAATTGGCGCTGTTCTGATTGTCCTGGTAGGGGTGGTTCGCTACGCACTCAGCCAGAATCGGGATCGAAGGCTTATCACTCATCCTGTTCTTTTTGCTATCGTTTTGGTGCTCGCTATTTTGATCATAGAGCAGCTTTCTGGCTGCATGTGAGTAATTAGCCTGGCACTCCTCGAAACGAAACGTTTAAGAAACGTTGCAACCCCTATACTACTCCTGATTGGATCGGTTCGTAACGCTTTTTGTAACGATTAGAAGACGCGCACTCGGTACAATGCAGTTATACGGACGGTGTTCTACAAAGTGATTTCTCCGGTACTTTGGATCGGCAAACGGCTGAGGTCATTAGTATTATCGAGCTAGAATATTGATGTACTCACACATTGATACTACAATAGCTGTGTGAGACGTGTAACACGGCAAGGGAATGAAGATGAGGTTCATTCTGTCGATTGCTCGTAGGATGGGTTGAAGCCGGGTGGTCTGCTAAGGAGAATTTGATGAGTTTGCAGCGAATGACCTGGCACAGGCTTCCTGGCAGCACGATACGGGTGCGTGCTTCCTGGCTATCTATAGCGCTGATTGGCGTGTTGATATTTCTATCAAGTTGTGGTTCTCCTGCGCCAGCTACACACGCGCACAGGACAAGCACGAACACGCCGAGAAGTAAGATTACGCCTTCTCCGACTAAAACCTCGACCGGTGGCACTAGCCAGTCAGAGATGAACTTATATGCTGAAATGGCGCTGCTGCACCAGTTTTTAGGCCCTGATGGCTGGATGTGGAAAGTAGCTTTACCTGCTGATCGTCTTGTAGTTTACTATGGAAACCCTTTCTCCGCCGTAATGGGCCCAATCGGGGCCTATTCCGATGAGGAATTGCTTGCCAGGCTCCGGCAGCAGGCGCAGGTGTATGCAGACCTTGATCCCAAACATCCAGTCGTAGCTGCATTCGATTATGTAACGCCCGTCGCGCAGGCTTCACCAATGGCCGATGGTACATGGACTGCTCGCATGCCGGATGATTCTATCGAACATTACCGCGAACTGGCTAACAGCAATCATATGCTGTTCTTCATGGATATGCAAATCGGCCACAGCACTGTCCAGGCTGAAGTGAATAATGCCTGGCCCTTTCTCCAAATGCCCGGTGTGGACCTGGCGCTTGACCCGGAGTTCGATATGCCTCCCGGCACGATACCCGGTGTTGAATTCGGGCGAATGATGGCTGCCGAGATCAACTGGGTGATTGATAAACTCTCCAATCTGGTTCTCACGCAGCATTTGCCGATCAAGGTGCTGATCATTCACCAGTTCCGCGAATCGATGTTACCGGACTGGCAAAAGATCCGGATCAAGCCTGGAGTGGAGATTGTGACGTCGGTAGATGGCTTTGGTACTCCAGGGGAAAAGCTTGACGATTATCGCATCTTCGATAGACAGCAATTGATCCAGTACCCCGGATTCAAACTGTTCTACCGCCTGGATACGCCATTGATGTCGCCGAGGGATGTGCTGAGGATGGACCCGCCGCCGCTGATGGTGATGTACCAGTAGAGACATAGGCAGAAACAACGTGAATCCTCTCTGGATCATGCAGCTTGCCAAACGTGAGAGACTGACGTTAATTTCATGACGAGTATTGACAGCAAGCGTAGAATTGAAACGGTACTGCACTACTTCTCGTATGTCTGACAGGACTCCTGTCTGTGTCACTTCAACCTCGACTATGGATGTGATCTCCGTTGTAGCTTCAGTTGTCCTGATAGTTAAGAAAGGAGAAGACAAAGATGCCTCTCTACATGACGCAATTTGCTTACACGTCCGACGCCTGGGCAGCGCTCGTCAAGAATCCACAGAACCGTGAGGAAGTTCTCCGCGCGCTCATCGAGAAGCTCGGAGGACGATTGGTGACCTTCTACTATGCCTTTGGCGAGTACGATGGCGTGTTCGTCTCTGAGATGCCCGATGAAACCACTGTCACGGCAGCCGTCCTCGCTGCTATCTCGCCAGGTCATGTCAAAGCCGTGAAGACTACTGTATTGCTTACCACCGCACAGACCATGGAGGCGATGCGCAAGGCGGGCACACAGTCGTACCCAGCGCCAGGATGATAGGCCTGACCTTTACCAACCACAATTCGAGTCTTATCTATGAGGGAGCCCGGTGGTTTTGCTGCCGAGCTCCTTTCGCTTAAGTACCCATCCTCTTGGTACCCATCATTCGCTCTTAGCTTGAAAACTGATGCATACGGCATTCCTTTCTATGCAATGTTACACTGCTCTAAAAGAATGCGGAGACGGGTAAGCATCTGATCTAAAACACTAAATGTAACATCTGGTCGTGACGTCGGTAGATGGCTTTGGTACTCCGAGGGAGAAGCTTGACAATTACCACATCTTCGATAGACAACAATTGATCCAGTACCCTGGATTTAAACTGTTCTACCGCCTGGATAAGCCATTGATGTCTCCCTCTGATGTGCTGAGGATGGAGTGGCCGCCGTTGATGATGATGTAGCAGTGAGGGTTAGAACAAAGCCTGAGATTACTTAACTGGTTCTATCGTATTGTCGGTGTTAGTAAGCCGATGAGTCCCCGTCTTTCCTAGTGAATAGCATTATCCTTGACTTGATAACTATGAGACAGTATAATGATTAGGCTAAGAACATCTGTTCAGAGGTAGATTCGATGAGCGATAACACGAGCATTGAGTGGACAAATGCAACCTGGAACCCCGTCACTGGTTGTGAGAAAGTATCCCCAGGCTGTGACCATTGTCTTGACCCAGAAACCTTCGTTCTTTATGAAGATTTCACTTGGAGACTGCTCGGAGACGTTCAAGTCGGTGATGTTCTCATCGGCTTTGACGAGAATGAGCCCACAGAGGGAAGAGAGAGAAAGCTCAAGAAAACAGTAGTGAATGCTGTTTGGAGAACGTGCAAGCCAGCAATGAAGGTAACAACTGATAAAGCAGAGGTGATTTGTTCTGGCGACCATCGTTTTCTTGCTCATGGGTTCTCGCGGTGGCTCTATGCAAAGAACTTCTCTTTGGGCACGCAACTTCGTACCATTGGATGCTTTCCTGCTCAGATTAACAATGACCAGTATGCATCTGGATACCTAATGGGAATGACTGATGGTGATGGTACGTGGAGATTCACCCCTGGGCAACGTTCCAATAAAAAAGGCTTCCCTCAATGCTACTGGCGTGTAGCCCTTGCTGACGAAGAAGGTCTATATGCAGTCCAATGCCATCTCTCACGATTTGGGCTAGTTGCTGATATCCGACCATTTTCTGTCAATAATGGTCATGGATACAGGAAGTCCATGCAGCGTATTGAGATAAGATCAATCTCTTCTTTAGCGGCACTTGATCAGGTGCTAGAGTATCAAGAGAACGCTGACTTCGGAAGTGGCTATTTCGCTGGCATCTTTGACGCAGAAGGTTCATTTCATCGAAACATTCGAATAGCGAACAAGAATCGCTCGTACTTAGATCGAGTCGTGGCCTATGCGGAACTCATTGGACTTTCTTTCAAAATTGAACCAAAGAGACCAAACGAAGTCATGAATGCACGCTTATATGGTAGACTACCGGATAAGATTGCGTTCTTCACTCTTACTCAGCCAACTATTAAGCGAAAGACAGAGGCATTCCTGGGGACTTCAGTTGATGCAGAGGCAGCAGCTGTCACAAAACTAGAGATCTTAGGAGAGAGGGAACTCATTGACATAGAAACAACAACGCATACCTTCTTTGCTAATGGGCTAGCAACACATAACTGCTACGCGCTCACATTTGCTGAACGCTTCCGTGGGGTGCCCAACCATCCTTATGAACAGGGCTTTGACTTGAAACTCTGGTCTGACCGATTAGAACTACCACTCAAATGGAAGAAGCCGCGACGAATCTTTGTGAATTCAATGAGTGATTTGTTCCATAAAGATGTACCAGACAGTTTTATACTCGAAGTATTCAATACAATGATCTGTGCGGATTATCATATTTTTCAGGTACTCACAAAACGGCCATCGCGACTTGTCAATACAGGGCTAACAGAGAAGATAACTCAGCATATCCTTCGTCTTACCGGAAGTTCCACCTGGCCTTCTCATATTTGGCTTGGTGTATCTGTCGAGAATTCTTCGTATGCATGGCGCGTTGATGCTCTCCGCAAGATACCTGCCTCTATTCGCTTCATTAGCGCTGAGCCTCTGTTGGGGCCTCTCGATGGCTTATGCCTTGAAGGTATTCATTGGCTTATCAGTGGTGGAGAGAGTGGGCCTGGCTGTCGTCCCTGTGACCCTCAATGGGTGCGGAGTTTGCGTGATCGGTGTCAAGAGGCGGGAGTAGCCTTCTTCCATAAACAATGGGGCGGTCGCACTCCAAAAGCTGGTGGACGTGTTCTTGATGGGCGTACATGGGATGAGTTCCCTCAGGCAGCGCTAGTAGCTTCATTAAGCTAAGCTGAATGACAATATTGCGAGACTATGGCCGATTCGGGTATAGTATGCTATCATCATTTAATCGATTTGTTCTGAGAAAGGTAGGTGAAGTAAGTTCCTTCGTCTCCACAAGCTGTTTTACCATATTACGGTACTCTGACGATAAGTAACGCATGAAATGTCCGTCAACGATATGAAACCAAATTGATTTTCTGGTTTCTCCTGGATGTGTTGTTACGGTATCCAGTATGACGCGGTCTAGTTCATCGATAGATCGCATTTCTCGCCAGTCAGTGTCTTCCCATAAACCACCAGCAAAATCTGCTTTATGCATTCCGCTGAAATAAGCCCTTGTCATTATATCATTCAATAGAATCAAAGCATCTTTATGCTGCGAGGCAAATACTATAAAGTATTTTATTCGTCTGTCAGTCCGTTCACGGACTGGACAAGAGCGGGTAAAGCGTAAATATTGTGCAAGTTTATCTTGGTAGGCTTGTATAAGCTGTCGTTCACGTTCTTCTGCATCAATTTCCTGCCAGAGAATATCCTTCCAATACTCTCCTCCAAGCACATTTGTCAGGATTTGGTGAAAATCTTTGATCATTCGCTCTTCCTGACGGCCTGCTTTTACTGCTTTAGGAGTAGCAAAACGATGCATAGCAGGCATACTCATTGTGAGTAGTATTTCGGTGCTGAATTGAGGAGCACGCTCAAGGAAAGGTTTGAGTAAGGCAAAATCGCAACCGGTAGGCCCGAATGGATCAAGATAAAGGAAAACCGTTTGATCTAAGAGTGCCTTAGGGAGCGCTTTTAATAGGAGTTGACTATTGCCTAGTAATGTTTCTGCTGAGTGTGACCAACCCCGACGCAGAATCTCACTAGACAACTTTTCATGATGCTTCTTCTCGTTGTTGATGAAGATTGCTTGATAGTTACCCTTAGCATACTTTTCTGCTGCTTCACACATAATAATGGGTGAGCCAACAGTATCATCACCGAAAATACCTGGCCCTGCATATCCATCTATCAGTAAAATTGGTTGACCTCGTGTATTTACTTTTGCTAGATAAGGTGTCATATAATTTTCTAACACCTCATCTTTGATTTTTGACCAAGGGCGTTTTCCCTCGAAGAAGTCATCACTACTTTCACCCATTGCAGCCTCCATAAGCATTCAGGACGTAAGAGCATTGCCCATTCACAGAATATGTGCTCGTTTTTCACTGTAGTCTTGAAAAGTACACTTCAGCAGTGTATCAAATAGAGATACATTATAATCTCGACTGTACCTTTTGTACACTGTTTACGCATTCCAATAATCACTATTGGCTACGTGTTTTCCCAAAGGCCCAAGGTGCTTTCTCCTTGCCCTACAAGATCTTTCCTCATGAGGAGTGCGAGAGGAGAGAACGGGAGTAGACTCTGGGAAGAGGGAAGGATGCCATGCCAAATATTGTGTAGTGCGCCCTTTAACGGGTGAATGTGTTGCCTGAAAAGGCCCATCAGGAGAACGATGCGAGGGGAAAGCGGCATGCGCCAAGGAGCGGCACTCCTTGGGGTGTGAAGCCCGCCGACAATGTACCAACGTCTTTGAGCCGCACCCAGAGACAAGGGCTACCCCTGTGACCTATGCCGACGAGAGAAACCTGCGTTTGAAGCGCCGTGAATTTGAACAAGTGAAAGCGGCTGATACACTTGACCAAAATGGTAAAGGTGTACGTGCCTCATCGCTTACACATCGATGGGGGTTCTTCCACCAGGCACCCGGCGTCTAGCAGGCGGCTACGGGCTGCGAGAACACGTTCACGCGGAACTGGGGAACTCTGAAACTGCTTGACCTGAAAGGGACGCGAGTATGCCAGCGTGCAGGACAGAGGGCGGAGGCGGCATAGTAATCCAACGCCAGGCTGTAATGGCCTGGACAAGGTGAAGGTCCGCCAGCAAAGTCACCGATGGAAGTAAACCGCCTAAATCGGAAAGCGCCAGGAGTAGTAGGGCCTTGTTCTCCGGCATAGCGGGGGACCTTATGCAACGGGTTGTGCCGTGCTCGTGAGCGAGATCGCTATGGGGTTGAACATCCGTCACAGGGACGAATGCGGAAAGCGGAGTGCGAGGAAACCCGCACGCTCCGTTTGGAACGGGGGAAAGGCTGAGAGGCCCTACCTATCGTTACATGCTGCATAGCAGAAAAGCCTGGAAGCCAGGCCTGGATTGGGTTTAACGCCTTATCGCTGCATATCATTACACAAAAATTGATATGGCATCCTACTCCCTCCCTAACGACTTTTGTTCTGAGGTAGAACGGATAATTAGTTGTTGTGCTATTTCAATGTCCCTCAGTTTATACTACTGGGTATAGTAACGCAATACTAGAGGATAAAAATCCTACCTCATCTAATTGTAATCCTTCCCAGTCGCACAATAGCCCAACGTGTTGAAAAAGTATATGAGTCTCTAAAGTAGAGCTTGGGCACAAGACTGTGAGGATCGGTGATGTAAGTAGAACGATCATTTGCTATGATAAAATGCTCCATAACGACGAGCGAACCTTGACGCACAAGCAATGCTTGCCCTGTACTTTGGGGATGCTCGCTCACTTGCCAGAAAGAAAGGGGGACGCATGGAACACCCTCAGCGGAAGGACACGTGGGCCAGTGGTGCTGCCTACGAGCCCTATGTAGGCCGTTGGAGTCGATTGGTCGCCCGCGAGTTTTTAGCCTGGCTCGCGATCCCACCAGGTGCCCGTTGGCTAGATATTGGGTGCGGGACCGGTGCGCTCAGCCAGACCATTCTCGACGTGGCGTCGCCTCGCGAAATCACGGGTATTGATCCATCAGAGGGCTACATCACGTTTGCACGCCAGCAGGTACGAGATAGCCGTGTCAGTTTTCGTCTTGGAGGTGCACAAGCCTTGCCGGAAGCATCAGCCAGCTATGATGCAGTCGTCGCTGGACTTGCGCTCAACTTTGTGCCGCAGCCGAGCCGTGCTGTCGCTGAAATGCAACGTGTGGCGCGGGTGGGAGGGACAGTTGCGTTGCGGCGTATGTCTGGGACTATGCTGGCCAGATGCAGCTGATGCGATACTTCTGGGACGCTGCCGTGGCGCTCGATCCTGCCGCCTCCACCCTGGATGAGGGGCAACGCTTCCTCATCTGCCAACCAGAGCCACTCATGCAGCTGTTTCGCGCCGAAGGGTTGCGAGAGGTCGCGGTACGGATGATCGCCATCCCTACTGCCTTCCGCAATTTTGAGGACTACTGGTCCCCCTTTCTTGGTGGTCAAGGGCCTGCTCCTGGCTATACGATGTCACTCTCAGAGGAGCGACGCAGTGTCTTGCGCGAGCGCATTCGTGCCACGCTCCCGATGGCCGCCGATGGTTCGATCCATCTCATCGCACGAGCCTGGGCCGCCCGTGGCGTACGTGCCTCTCCGTAGACGCACACCCCAGAGGAGCAGCGCGGGAGGCGGCTGAGGCAGCCGCAGGAGACAGAGCTTCGATGAGGAGAAGGGGAACAAAGGAAGGATTGATGAATGACCATGAATCAAGTCAGTGACGTTGTCAAAAAATTCTTCGAGGATTTCGAGCGCGCGAGTAATACGTTTGAGGGTGACCTTCTCGCCTTACAATTTAGTGACCCCTTTATGGCTGCCGACCCAGATGGCGGTATACGGGTTGTGAAGAAGGATGACTTCATCGCAGGTACTTCAAAACGACAAGCATTTTTTCAATCCCTCGGTTTTCAATTCGTAAAAATCGTCGTACTTGACGAAACACGACTGGACGATCACTACGTGATGGCGAAAGCCAATGTGCATATGCGATTTGAAAAGCACCTGGGGAACCCAGTCGACATTAAAAACGATTCCACCTATATTTTGTTCATAAAAGATGATTCACCCAGGGTTGTTTTTAACCTTACTCACGAGGACCTCATGAAAATTATGCAAGAGCATGGCTTATTACCTGGAAAACCATAAACCATCTCTCCTGCTTTCAGAGACGGCGAAGCAAAGTAGTGTCCATCGGGGCATTTATTCATTACACCCTTGTCGCCTCACTCGCGGTGAGTGCAAGCGTACACACTTCTTCCTGGGAGAGGGCCTTGCCTTCTGCCCACCAGGCCTCCCATGTTGTCTCATCGACCTGTGACTTCAAGCTGCCGAGATAGGCATCATAGAGTGGGCTGTATGCTGCTGGGAGCGCGGTATTCAGGCTCGCAAAGAGACCTTCTGCGGCACTGCACACCCGCGCCGCATAGGATGGCCCTTGGATTGTTCCTAACAAGCAGCCGAACGCGATCAAGCCGGTGGCAAGCATGTAGCGATTGCCCGTGTGTTGCGCGAGGAGCAACCCTTCGCGCAGGTAGGTGCTGCTCTGTATCACATCGCCCTGGGCAAGGGCCAGCACGCCCAGGTAGACCAGCGTGGCCGTGAGCAAGACCGGTTCACTATACTCACGCAGAAGCGGTAACGCTTCATTCAGCCTTGTCCACGCCTGGGGGAAGTTGCCTTGCAGTGTCGCTACCGCCCCTAACCTGCTCAGTGTAAAGGCATAGCCGCCCCAGTTTTCTTGCTCGTGCAGGAGGTGCAGGCTTTCTTCAAGGTAGGTGGTGGCCAGCGTGTATTCGCCTTGCATATGCCAGGTATCGCCTATTTGGAAAATTGCCCAGGTTTTCCCAACAACGTCTCCCACGGCTTCGTAGAGCGCCAGGGCTTCCTGGGCCAGTTCTCGTGAACGCTCGCACGCTATCTCCCACAGAGCCAGGCGTGACGCCGCCATCAGCAGTTTGGCGCGGACGGCTGGCGGCGTCTCATGTGTCATTTTGAGCGCGGCATCGATCCAGCGATGGGCCTCCTGGAATTGGGCGCGCGCTTCCCAAAACTTCCCCAGAGCGCCGCACATCCGCTGGGCCAGTTCAGCTTCATTGTGTTCAATGGCCCACGTTACGGCTGTGCGCAGGTTATCCTGGTCGCGGGCCAGCATCGACACTGCCGCAGACTGCTCGCGGCCTGACAGCTTTGGCTCGACGCGTTCCGCGAGCGCCAGGTAATAGGTCGCGTGCCGTCGTTGCATGTCTTCACGCTCTCCACATGCCTCCAGTTGTCCCAGCGCATATTCGCGGATCGTCTCTAAGCAATGAAAGCGCGGTTCCGGATTCTTTTCCAGGGGATCTTTTTCTAGCGACATCCGTTTCACCAGGCTGTGATCGATCAGGGATTCCATCTGCTCAAGCACATCATCCAGAGGGGCTATAGGGCCTTCTTCCAGGCCGAGAGCCAGGGCCGCGTGCACTGTCCAGCCGCCGAGAAACACGCTGAGGCGGCGAAAGAGGCGTTGTTGTTGTGGATCAAGCAGCTCATAGCTCCAATCCAGCGTCTCGTATAAGGTCTGGTGACGCTGGAGAACGTTGCGCGACGTGGAACGCAGGAAGGTCAGGCGCTGGCCTGTCCCGCTGACAAGTCGCTGCAGGATGATGGGCAAAGGAAGCACTTTGGTGCGCCCAGCAGCCAGCTCAATTGCCAGGGGCAAGCCATCCAGGCGAGCGCAAATGTTGGCAATGGTCGCTGCATTGTCTTCAGTGAGCTGAAAAGCAGGATCGACGGCCTGGGCTCGTTCGACGAAGAGACAGATGGCTGGAAACTGAGAGACGTAGTCCGGATCAAACACACGAACGGGCGTGCAGACTTCAAGCGGAGGGACATCGAATTCATACTCCCCATACAGGTGCAGCACAGCCCGGCTTGTCACCATGACTTTCAGTGTCGCGGCGGTACTCAACAGGTCGCTGATGAAAGGCCCGATATCCGGGATTTGCTCCACATTATCCAGCACGAGCAGGAGTTCTTTTGCTTGCAGAAAACCTTTGAGCAAGTCTTCGTGTGAAGAGGCGCTCTGCCTGCCAGGATCACCTGTGGCAAGAGGCTCCGAGAGGTGCAGAGCCTGCACGATCGTTGAGGGGACAAGGGCGGCATCGCGAATCGTCGCCAGAGACACAAAACACACTCCATGGGCAAAATCATGCTGGGCTGCGCGTGTCACTTCCAGCGCCAGGCACGTTTTGCCTACTCCACCTGTCCCGAGCAGCGTCAGGAGGCGCACGTATGGTTGACGCAGTCGATTCAGCAACATCTGCACGTGATATTCACGCCCAATAAGTGCGGTGGATGACGCAGGCAATGGAGAGCGGGTGTATTGTGCAGGAGGTGGAGGAGCCGTGCCGGTTGTCCCGGTACGGAGGGCTGGCTCAAGCCGGTTCAGTGGAGGGGCGTTCCACTCCTGCTCGGAGAAGCTCTCTTTCCTCAAGCCCATCAACGAGAGGAGTTCGATAGCCTCGTCCCGCGTGGTGATGGCATCCCAAGCCGCCAGGGCTTTGATGATCTGCTTCACTTCAGCATGGGTTGGAAACGCCTGCTTCGCGCCATACAGCTTGCGACTCAGCACATGTGCATCGATTCCCAGAGCGTCAGCCAGTTCCTTTTGCAGGCGCCCTGTTGGGCGGCGAGCGGCGGCCACTTTCTCACGGAAGAGCGCGAGGTTGGCAGGGGAATGTACATGAGCTGGGGTGGTCATAACTGTGTGCTCCTCTCGATCCCTAATGAATTTTGACGACCGAATCGGGGAATCATATCCATTGAGGTGCTTGCGTCCCTGCCTCCTGCTGAATGGTGCCGACCGAATCGGGGCAGGTGCGTCCTGCATCCTGTAGGGACAAGGGGCGGGGTGGGGTGGATGAGGGGGCCTTGTGCTTGTCCTCGTGGGGATGAGATCGGTTGGCCTCACCGAACCCAGACCACTCGTCATGCCACCAGGACAAGCACAAGGCCCCTACCCTTCTCCACGTCCACCCCTTGTCCCTACAGGACGGAGGCAGACATTCCCAATCATTCCCTCATTCGGTCGTCAACATTCATCAGGGGGTATGCATGCTCCCCGTCTACGCGGCTTTATAGAGCGGTTCGCAAATCGGGCGGAAGGGCTGCTAACCCTGCCCCGGTCATACGGCCCTCACGCAGCAACCGCGTAACGCGCCCACGATTGGATTCCGACCAGGGACTTTTTGGGCGGCGAGGGGTAAAACGCCCTGCATAAGTCTCCTGGTCGATGCCCTTGGTTGTGCCATCGATCCAACCGAAACACAGGGCCTCTTCAACCGATTCTTCATACGTAACGCCCGTTTTTCCAGAAGTCTTCTTGTAGTAGATCAGCCAGATTTCCTTGTAGTCGCGATGATGTTGCGCCAGCCAATCGCGCCACTCCTGCCGCGAATGGACGAGCAAGGTTTGACCAATTTCCATGCGTGTCTCCGGGATGTAATTGATGGATTTTGACAACATAACCGGACAACCAGGAGGCTGATTGTGCATTAATTGCGTCTCTACTACGCTTTTTTCCCCTCAGATGACGCATAGGCCTGGTCGGTTTTGGCGGCCATGATGAAGTCGTTGCGGTGCAGACCTCCAATTTTGTGCGTCCACCATGTGACGGTCACTTTGCCCCATTCGGTCAGGAGCGCGGGATGGTGGCCCTCTTCCTCGGCCAGCTCGCCTACTTTGTTTGTAAAGGCCAGGGCATGCACGAAGTTATCAAAATTGAATGCCTTCTCTAAACGTTTGATTCCATCAACCTCGATGATATTCCATGCGGGGATCTGCGGGCGAAACCCGGCTATCTCTGCGTCTGTAAGCGTGGGCTCACCTTTGCGGCAAGCAACACATTTCATCTGCGTTAGCTGGTCCATGACTTCAACTCCTGAGGTATACAGCGAATACGAATTTGCAGTCGGGTGAGGCAAGCCTCACCTCTACGCGGCTTATAGCACGGTTCGCAAATCCGTATAAAATGCTCTTTTCACTACCCCATTATACATCCTTGCCGTAGGAGTTGTAACGGAGTACGTGGCTGATCAGATGCGCGAACAGACTACGAGGCTGCCCGTCAAGCACGAACAGCTTGAGCAACGCGGACGACCGTAAAGGCCTTGTAAAGATACCCCGTCTCCCTCTCCACTGCGTGGAGAGGGCTGGGGTGAGGCCGCCGCCCTTTGGATACTGCTGACAAACTCTCTCCGTCTGCTCCCTCTCCACTGCGTGGAGAGGGCTGGGGTGAGGCCGCCGCCCTTTGGATTCGCCAGCAGTATCCGCAAGGATGGTGAGCCTGTAATTGTTTGCGCTACTTCGGAAAGCTCAGCTATTGCTCATCACTGGCTGCAAGAGCAGCCGCTGCGATTGGATCATCGAGCAGCGGGCCCATTACAGTCATGCCGCCATCTGGCGCTTTTGAGGCGAAGGTGAGGGAGCTATAAGCAATGGTGACTTTGACTTCGCGCCCGCGAGTCCCCACACGTACCGTGGTTCCCTCGACCGCAGCTTTGATACGCTCAGCAACTAACTGGGCGCCGTGCTGCTCAGCGCGAATAACTGCCGTCATGATACCAGGGCCGTTGACCGAGAGTTTGTCCTCTTTACGAATCTTAGTGCGCAGGTAAGGTAAGAGCTTACGCGCTGCTTCGGTAGCCTCGCGCTCCTCGCGCTCGCGATGGATATCGTTATTTTTTGCACCCTCGATGATGAAGCGAAAAACAATGACGCTCTGAGCATTGCAGATGCGGCGTACTTTACGCTCCCCCGCCTCCAGGTCTTTCGTCGATTCTACTGCTTGCCAGATGTGGTGCTCGCGGTTGCGCCGGTAATCGAAGTAGCCCTGTACACGCGCATACCCTTCGAGGGTGATCGCTCCTAAAGTCCACAAGACCTGCCTGGGGGTGCTCAGCGCAAAATGGCGGCAAGCGATAAGCTGCCGCGCAATGGGCGTGACCTTCATGGTCGCTGCTTCATAATTCTGCTGCTTGAGGACCCTGAGATGACCGGCATAAATCCGGCGGCGCTGCTTGAGAAAATCACGTACGGTGACGGGGCCTTTATTGTAGACGACGCAATCCGGTCTATAAATGAGTTGATAGCCAAGTTGCGAGATGAGTGCCTGGATGGAGATTTCATCGACGGCGCTATCGGCTGGAATACCGGAAATAACATTGCGAAACGCGATTACCTCGCCCAGCTTGGGATGTACACGCGCTACACGGTCGTGCAAACGCCAGAGTAGATGAACGGCGTGTCCCATGAAGGTGGAAGTATCGTTGACGGGTACGGGGCGACCGCCAACCATGCCTATCTTGGGGTCTTTAAAGGGAGCGCACAGGTTCTCTATAGCGGAAACCTCTGGAATGACATCGGCACCGATCAGAACAACTACAGGGCTGGTAGCCTCTTTGAGAAAAAGGTTAATCGCGGAAGCTTTGCCTTCACGCTTCTCCTGGATACAAAGGCGTATGCGGGGTTCTTTCTGTGCCATTTCGGAAACGATGGGGATGGTACGGTCTGTGCATCCACTGGCAACAACGATCACTTCCTCAATACGGATAGATGGGCCAGTCTGGTCGAGGACTGATCGCAGGGTACGTGCGATATTAGCTTCTTCGTTATATGCCATGATGCCGATACTACATCCAATAAACTCCTCCGCGCCTGGTACACACTTGATTCCCTGTTCCAACTGTACCTCATTCACGATATTTGTTGCCATTAAAGGCGTCTCCTTTGCCAGATATAGGCGCAGGATGAATATATTCTACCTGTACACCTACTTTGCACATAGTATTTGTCGTCTGCTTGCTTATTGGCAAGTTCCCACCGTATCATGAAAACATGCCTTTGGTATCTGCTATTTATTCGTGTGTCGATTCGCCTAAAATGAATTAAGTATGGCGAATAATCTCAAGGATTTAAGGAGAAGGATACCATTCGAGTACTAAGGTCTGAATATCAATCCGGTTAAGAAACGGTTATAAATAGGTATTCAGGGTTATGGTATTGATCCATAGGGTATATTGACCGCGCCACCTATAGCGTTTATACTCGTTGCCTGGGAAGAAACAGCAATATCCCTACACAAAAACAAAACGTAAGGTGGCGGCCTTTTCCCCAGGAAGGTGAAGATATGCGGATACAGGAACATGTAAAATTATCGACAGCAGCAGCGTTTGCTGCACTGCCGTGGTTAAAAAAAGATGTCTGGATTCCACTTGCAGCGAGCGTGCTGATCGATGTAGACCATTACCTGTGGCATGCAGTGACGCATCGTACTCTCAGCTTGCGAGCAGCTATCAAGTACTTTGGACAGGCTGACCCTCCACAACGTCAAGTGGCTCGCTTGCTGCACCAGCCGATCGTACTGGGTACATTGTTATTCATTGCTATACATACTCGTTCGCGGGTACTCTTGCTGATTCTGGCAGGCCTGCTCTTTCATGTAAGCCTGGACGTAGTGCATGCTACACAGATGAAATCCTTGAAACGGTCGTTGAGCGAACAGGCCAATGGAATTTGTCCTGAATGCGGGCAAGAGTGCGAGGCATTGCAACTGCACACAGTTCACGTTTCAGCTAATCTACTCGGCCGCTACGCCTCGCGAAATTTTGTGGTGCTATGCCCTAGATGTCATGAGCAGGCACATAGTTGAACAAAAATCTATAAATAGATTTTTTTACTATATTATTCAAAAATTCTTGCATTTGCCTTATAAAGAGAGTATCATTTTGCAAGGTGGCCCTAGAACGCATGGTTTTACACATTTTTATGTAAAACTACTACAGCTACTGGAGATCAAGTGCTCAAAAAGATCAGTCCAGAACATCTTTTTTCCGCCTTGCTGGGCGTCATCATTGGAGTAATCGCTAATATACTCTATAGTTGGCTTGTTTCGTCATCGTCACAGGTGACAAAATTTGTAACTGCAAACCTGATCCCCTGGATTATTGTGGGCATGCTATCACTACTTCTCTTTGTTATTATTTTTGTCTGGCGGAGCGATGCAGGAAGAAGGGATCGCTGGTTAGCATTGGACGACTCGATGTTAAGGTTGCTTCCAAGCTTAATAAGTGCAAATGATTTGAAAAGCGGGCTACATAAACTTATAGGGAAATTACTACGTACCGCTTACGAATCGTTTCCTTTTGATATACGTAGAGGTGTATTACTTCTTCCAGATGAGAACAAAGAGTACCTGAGAATTTGGGAGCAAGTTGGATGGGAAGATGAGGAGAACAAAGGAAAAGTAAATTTTTACATGGGTCAAAAAGAATCACTTCAAAAAAGCCAGGGAGGAATAGCAGGTAAAGTATTTTCAACGAGGGAGACTCTCGTCACATGTTTCAAGACGAAAAAGGATCTTGATAAAGCAGTTGGAAACGGCTACATCATCTTTGATCACGATAAAAAAGAACAAGGGGGAAATTATCCACCCTATAAATCACTTATAATTGTGCCGATTCTGGCCAGGAAGGATGGTATTGTTTGTTTAGGTGTGGTATGTTTCGATAGCAAGGAGTCGAAAGCCTTCGATTCTCAAGAAATCAAAGAGAAGTTGGAAATACTTGCCAGGCACATTGGCGCTGCACTAATGATATATGATGAGCTTAAACAACTGCATGATGAGCTTAAACAACTTCAAAAGCCTTGATTTTTAGGTTAGTCTAAGTTATAGTTACAACAGTGAACTCTGTTGAGTAGCGAGAAGGATTGTTTATGAGGACGATATCAGCCAATAAGATATCTGCGGCAGAGCGCGAAGACAAGTTATGGTCAGCATCTGAGAAATACATGCGTGGTGAAATCAACGTGGAGGAATTAGAAAGAACAGAACGCAGGTACGCCCCCAAACTCTTCAAAGAAAGCAGAAAATCGTCTCTTTTAGATCTCTTCAAAAAAAGAATCGCTATGCTCTTTGCCTGATCTACCCCTCCAGATAGACGCCTAAGTATTTGCCATGTGGGTACTTTGTTTTTTACCACGCTTACTACTGCTTCAGTAACGAAGTCCTCTCCGCTGGATAAGTCTAAACTGTTTCAAACATCCAAACATTTTAACCTCTCGACGGAAGACACAGTGTATGGTATAATCTCCCGGAAGGTTACCTACAAGGGGTAGGTACGCGCAGGGTGAACTATGAAAGCGAGAAAAAATTTGACTCAATGGCTTCCGGCAATCCGCGTAATACAAATTATTCTCAGCATAGCTGTGATAGGCTTTATCCTACTCCAGGCGCGGGGAGCAGGTCTGGGCAGCGCCTTTGGCGGCAGTAGCGCAGGTACGGTGTTTAAGACACGACGCGGTGTGGAACGCCTGATCTTCAACCTCACCATCATCTTCGTGATTCTTTTCGCTGCTGTTTCCTTGCTCAGTTCCTTCATACGGTAAGAGACACGCTGATTAGTGGTGGCCTTTAACTCGTGGCCACCTCAAGCAGGACGGGGGCAAAGCCCCGGCTGGGATCACAGAATGGAACCGACATCCTCTGATCTCCCTACAATCCGTAGACCAATATCGTCACCTCTTAAAGGCAGTACTTTTATGCCTGAGGGTGAGGTGCGGCAATTAGGTAACTATCGCCTTATTCGCCTTTTAGCTGGAGGTGGTTTTGCCGAGGTGTACCTGGGTGAGCATATTCACCTCAACACACTGGCAGCTATCAAAGTTTTGCATGCTGAACTCGATAGTCGCGACCTGGAGGTATTTCGCAAAGAGGCGCGTCTCGTCGCACGCCTGCACCACCCAAATATTGTCAGCATCCACGATTTCGATGTCAAAAATGGTACTCCTTTCCTGGTGATGGACTATGCCCCAAATGGCACGTTACGCCAGCGTCATCCCAAAGGTACTCTCGTTTCGCCTGCAACGATCCTGCCTTATGTGAAACAAGTTGGGGAGGCCCTCCAGTATGCCCACGATGAGCGATTGATCCACCGCGATATCAAGCCGGAAAATATGTTGATTGGTGAGCGCAATAGAATCTTGCTGAGTGATTTTGGTATCGCCACCGTTATAAGTGTGCATACGCAAACTGCCCGCGAGGTTGTTGGTACAATTTCTTACATGGCCCCGGAGCAACTACAGGGCAAGCCTTGCCTGGCGAGCGATCAATACTCGCTGGGCATTGTTGTGTATGAGTGGCTATGCGGAGAATGCCCGTTCCGTGGCTCTCTAGGAGAAGTCGCAGCCCAGCATGTCAACATGCCTCCGCTAGCTTTAACCGTGCGGGTTCCCGGTTTTCCACCTGTGCTTGAGCAGGTGATCATGAAAGCTCTGGCTAAAGACCCTGGACAGCGTTACTCCACTATACTAGACTTCGTTTATGCTTTTCAGTCGGCTACTAACCAGCAACCCTTGCAACTCTACTCGCCAGATGCAGAGCAAGAAAACTCCGCAGACGGCTACGACAACCACTTTGCTCAAACCATCCTGGCGACTATTCCTGGGATTATACCACCGCAGGGACTTCCGCATCTCCCTCATGCACCCGGTGAACACAAACAAAATATCTCACGACGTATTGTCGTTACGAGCCTGACCGGCCTGGCGGTAGTAGGAATTTCGGGTGGGGCAATTACCTGGCTTGTGCGTACCCATCGCCACACCACACCAGCTACAACTCCTCCACCAACCCCAGATCGATCGCCTACGCCGACTCCCATTCCTATAGGTACCACGTTCCATACCTATCGCGGTCACCACAATATAGTCGCTGGCGTGGCATGGTCGCCCAATGGCACATTGATTGCCTCGGCCAGCGCAGACAAGACGGTACAGGTGTGGGATGTAGATACAGGCGGCGTTAACGTATCCATTGATACCGGACATACCGATATAGTAACGTGTGTAGCATGGTCGCCTGATAACAAACTGGTCGTCTCCGGCAGCGCTGATAAGACCGCGCGGGTATGGAATTATGCTGATAACAGCAACCCGGTGACCTATAGTAGCCATAGCGATGTGGTCAATGCCGTGGCATGGTCGCCTGATGGGTCACTTATCGCCTCCGGCAGCGCTGATAAGACGGTACAGGTCTGGGCCGCTGCTGATGGGAGTAACCCATTTACGTACCAGGGACATAGCGGGGCAGTAAACGGAGTAGCCTGGTCTCCTCCATCTGCCGGGGAGCTGATTGCCTCGGCAAGCGCCGATAAAACGGTGCAGGTGTGGCATGCCACTGACGGGAGCAATGCGCTCACGTATTCAGGGCACGCCGATGTGGTCAACGCCGTGGCATGGTCGCCCGATGGATTACTCATCACCTCCGGCAGCGCTGATAGGACAGTGCGCGTGTGGAAGGCCAGCACATTAGAACTTGTCTACACTTACGGAGGCCACGCTGATGTAGTCGATGCTGTGGCATGGTCACCCGATGGATTACTCATCGCCTCCGCAAGCAGGGATAATACGGTGCATGTGTGGGGAGCTACAGATGGTAGCAATCCTTATATTTACAAAGGCCACTCGGCTGCTGTACGAGCTGTAGCCTGGCTGACCTCCTATAGGACCTCGATTGCCTCCGGCTCTGAGGATACTACTGTACAGATCTGGGAGGGGGGTTAGCTTCACCTGTGAGCAATCGCGGGTGTGACGTATCTCACAGTAATGCTTGTTGTTTCGTATTATGCTAAGATTAGTAAAAGCTCTCTTTACTTTTTACTTTTCTTCACTAGTGGAGGATATATACTAATGAATATACTTTTATGGCACCATAAGCGCTTCTGGATTGGCACTACTCTGCTTTTATTACTGGCTCTTATGCTCGCGGCATGCAGCGGCAATAGCACTAACGGAAATAGCGGCAACACACCAACAGCGCACAGCACAACCACTGGAAGTGGCACAACACCTACCACGACTCCAGGTATCGGGTTAGGTTCACAGCCCTGCCCCGCGGCCGTGAAGACACCCGCCTATTGGGACCCTATTATACCCACGCAGAACGGCGTTACCAAGGTAGAAAGTGTAACGTGCGGCAACCTGGTCGGAAACCCCACCTTACAAGCCCTGGTGACGGTACGTTATAACGGCACCGGCGCTATCCTGGATGCATACGTCTACACTAACATCACTAACCCCAGGCCCACGCAACTCTTCAAGTTACAAAGCCTGTATGACGGCGCTGCCAGGATCAGCGTATACAATACAGTTTTGACGGCTGAGGTAGATCAACATTCCAGCTTAAACGCCGGAAAAGATAGCGCGAGTTATACGCAGGATCTCTTCCGCGAGTTTAAGTGGTCCGATGGCACGGGGACGCTGGTACCTGTCTCCTTTCCCGCTATGTATCCCGACCTGACACGTTACCAGGCTGAAATGGACCAGGCGCAAGTCAACCAGGGAAAGGACGCCTGGAAACTTGATGCAGCGATGGTGGCCAATCACATGGCTGCAGACCCGCATCTACTGAACTGGCCAAGCAGCGTCCCAACGACTGTGACAAGCGGTGGCGGCACCAGCGCTGCTGAAGCGGTGGTGACTGTCACCAATCCTGCGCCCGGTGGGGGAAAGATTCAGGTCACCTTACAGCGTCTCGAGGGAAATACGAATGGTGGCATCTGGGAGGTTGTAGCTGTCACGTCCGGCGGCATGTCCCTCACCTCTCCACAGAGCCGTGACAAGCTCACCAATCCGATAATGGTCAGCGGAACAGGCGACGCTTTCGAGGGGGTAGTCGGCCCCGTGGCCGTGCTGGATCACCTATACACGGATATCGGTCACGCTACTGCAAAAGGGACGGGTAATGGTAGTACTACATTTTCAGCCAGTGTGACTTACAACTCGACCTTCAAAGGTGGAACCCAGGAAGGACTTGTGATACTCTATGCTGAAAACAACGCTGGCGGACCGCCCTCTGCCGCAGTGATGCTGAAGGTGTTGATCAGCTAGGTCTTCACCGCGACAACGATATCACGCTTTTTGATGACACGATCCACCGTATGCGCAAACTGGGTGTACGGTGGGTCATTGCGCACTCGCAGGTGCGTCTGTCGCTCTACCGCCTCTATCATGGCTGAGCGTGCGATGCGCGTGGCATTCCAGGCCAATGCAATCGTCCCCCCCGGCAGTAACATCTGTTCCCAAACAGGAAGCGCTTTGCTCAACATGCCTGCAATCTCGCCGAAATGCTGAATGCCATAGGGCAAATCACCAACGATTGTATGCATATGGGGGCCGCCAGGAACTTCCTGCATATGTAGATCAGCCTGGCTCGTATCGCCATGCGCCAGGACGAGCATGCGCGTCGCGCCCTTCTGCCCAATCTCGAACTGATAACGTCTTCCCGCCCGCCGCCCACGCTCATCGATTACCTTATAGGGTATGTGTTCGCTGTTCAGATACTGCCGCACGAAGACGGCCGTGGTCTCGACATCCTGTCTTTGTTGCTCTATACCAAAGGCATCGTAGCCTGCCGCCAGGGCCAGAAAAAGGGTTGTGCCACCACCCGCGAGTGGATCGAGCACTCTCAATCGCTCAGTAAACTGGTTACTGTAGGCTCCTGCAAAAATGGCGATGTTGAGCAGCACGCGCGTAAAGACCTCGTTGGTTTTGCCTTTATAGCGGCGAACCTCTGCCATTTCTAACGGGATAAAAGGCGTAAATACTGTTTCTAGCGGGCGTAGGAATGGCCCCGCTACATCACCAATATGTTCGAAAAATTCATACGCTTCGCTGGTAGCACCCAGGCGGGGAAGGATATCCACGAGCGCCGGGCATGGGGGGACAATACTCTCCTCATCGATGGTTACTCCCATATAGCCCTGGCCTGCAAGTGTCACAGGAGCGATTTGCTTGATAGCAGCCCCCAGGGGACTGGCGAGTAATTCCGGCGCAGCCAGCTTCTCCGTCATATCGGCATACTGGGTGGTGCGTTGCGGCCTGATTTTAAGCGCAAGTTTTTTCATGGTGGGAGTATAGCATAGAGTCTTCCTTCTTGGCTTGGGAAGGATTACAATTAGGTATGCAGGTATAACATAGAGATCACCAAATTTGCAGGAGTATATCTATGCACATCGTTACCGTTGCCGAAATGCGCGAACTGGAAATCAGGGCAGACCGCGAATATGGACTTACTTCGCCTATACTGATGGAGAATGCAGGGAAGAGTGCGGCTGAGATCCTGGCAGAACACATCCAAGCGACGCGTGGAGTGACTGATCTTGAGTTTCTGATCCTTGTCGGCCCAGGCAATAACGGTGGCGATGGCCTGGTGATGGGACGTTACCTGGAAAAATGGGGTGGATTTGTCAGCCTCTACCATTGGAAGGAGCAACGCCTGACGATTCATGGACAGGACATTCCGGAGGCTGAGACTGCTGCGAAACTAGTAGAGAGCATTCAACGCGCCAAGTATGTGCTCGATGCTCTGCTGGGCACAGGACGTTCGCGTCCACTCCCTGACAGTATGCGCAGTTTGCTGGGCCGCGTGCGCCAGGAGCGAGAGAAGCGGGACACGCTGCACGTGGTAGCGATTGATCTTCCAACCGGCATGAACGCGGATATAGGAGAAGTCGATCCTGGGACCATCCCTGCTGATATAACGATCACGCTGGCCTGCCCCAAGCAGGGCTTTTTCTTCTTTCCTGGGCGCAACTACCTGGGCGAATTATATGTAGGCGATATTGGTTTGCCTGCTGAGCTGGAAAGCCACCTGCAGGCAGAGATGCTGACATCCACAATGGTGAAAGCCATACTGCCAAAGCGCCCACTCGATAGTAATAAGGGTACATTTGGCAAGGTGATGCTGTTGTGCGGCTCACCTCCATATCCAGGCTCAGCATTTCTGGCCGGAAGCGCCGCAGGCCGCGTGGGCGCAGGACTGGTGACACTGGCGGTCACAGAGCAAATGCAGCCTATCTATGCCGGTGCTCTTCACGAGGTAACGTTTTTACTCCTTCCGCCCGAATCTGCTGAGAGCTTTCAACGTGCCAATATGCTGATAGACCACCTGGAGGGATATCGCTCGCTGCTGATTGGGCCTGGCCTGGGTCAATCGCCCTCCATTCGCGAGGTGATCTTACAGGTACTGGAATATGTACGTGCGCTGCCGGATGAAGAACGCCCACAGCTGGTGGTTGATGCCGATGGCCTGAATAATCTCTCTGCGCTGGAGCGCTGGTGGACGCTGCTGCCTGCAGGGACGGTGATTACACCACATCCAGGCGAGATGGGACGACTGTGTGGCGGGTTGAAGGTATCAGGCGGCAATATCGATCGTCTGGAACTGGCACGCAACAAGGCTCGCGAATGGCAGGTCACGCTCGTACTCAAGGGAGCCTGCACAATTATTGCGGAGCCGGATGGGCGCATACGCATCAACTGGCTGGCCAATCCCGCGCTTGCCACAGCGGGTACAGGCGATGTTCTGGCCGGGATGATCGCAGGCCTGCTGGCACAAAAGGTATCACCTTTCGATGCCGCCAGTGCTGCTGTTTACCTGCACGCTGTCGCCGCCGAATTGGTCAGCGCGGATATCGGACATGCGGGGCTGCTGGCAAGTGATTTGCTGCCCAAGATACCGCGTGCAATGGTGAGATGCCTTTCACTGCGCCAAACTTATCCGGGCACGAAGAAGAACACTACACAGGCCATAACGTAGACGGCCACAAGCTGCACCCCCTCCAACCAGGTCGATTCCCCATCCAGGGTGACGAGTGGAAAAAGAATAGTTGCTAACCCCAATATAGCCAGTTCAAGGGGTTGGAAAACCAGGTCCAGTGATGCTGGAAAGAAGTGACTGACCAGCACCAACAAAGGCGCTACAAAGGTAGCCACCTGGATCGACGAGCCAGCCGCGATCGCCATACTCAAGTCTACATGATCCCTCAATGCTATGAACACCGCGCTTGAGTGTTCGGCAGCATTACCTACGATGGGGATGATGACCAATCCAATGAACACCGGAGACCAGCCAAGTTGCCCGGTTACAGGCTTGATGGCACCTACCAGTAATTCACTATTCCAGGCAATGCCTATGGTCGCTGCCAGCAACATCACTACTGCTGACCATAGTTTTGGAGGTTTTCGGTTGTCCACTTCATGCGGATTAACCCCGCCTGTCACTGCTTCTACTTCCTCAGACTGTTCCTGCTCTTTTGCCGGTGAAGGGAGGGGCATGGTTTTACTATGGCGTTTGGGACTACGCCGCTCTGTACGCAGGTGGAAAACATGTGTGGCGAGATACATGGCATAGACGAGCAGTAAAATTATGGAAATCACACTACTGACTGTTTGATCACGTCCAGGGTCTTTAATAAAAAGTGAACCTGCAGAAGGAATCAATAAGCCTGCGATTGCCAGCACCATCATCGTGGAATATTGCCCGGCATCGCGTGCGCTGAAATACTGTTTACCCCAGCGCCATGCCCCAAACGCCAGAGAACTACCAAGCACGAGCAGGCTGTTGCTGATGATTGACCCGGTAATCGAGGCTTTGACCACTGATATCAATCCCTGCTGCAAGGCAAAGATGCCGATGACGATTTCGGGAGCATTGCCAAAGGTTGCGTTGAGCAACCCTCCAGCAATTGGGCCGACGTAATACTCCAGGTCTTCAGTCGAACGGCCGATAAGCACTGCAAGGGGTATCAGGCCAATAGCTGAACTAATAAAAATGGCTGTTTCTTGCTGCTGTCCCCAGATCAATGAGATGACGGGAGCAATAACGGCCATTATAAGTAGAGAGTAGAGCCAGCGTGACATAGCATCCCCAACGACGAGGCGAGATGTTACCGGGATGCAAGACTCGCCCTGTTTGTATTACTCGGCAGCGCTTTCTGCAGGGGCAGCACCACTTGCCGACACGTCGATCACGTTTACAGTGATTTCCGGCTCAAGCTTTTGCGCGAGCTTCACGGGTACCTTGAAGGTTCCGAGTGTACGAATCGGTTCAGGTAGTTCAATCACACGCCTATCGATAGTGATGCCTTCGCTCTCACGCAGGCCTGCGGCGATGTCCTGGCTGGTGATGGAGCCATAGAGCCGGCCCTGCCTGCCGACACGTGCTTTGAAGGTGAGCGAGACCTGGCCCAGGCGCTCTGCCTGTTGTTGATTCGATGCTTGTTGTTTTTCGCGTTTGCGCAGCTCAGCGGCTATGCGCTGCTGGTGATTCGCTAAGAGTTCCGGTGTTGCTCCGGCAGCCAGGCGACGCGGCAAAAGATAATTACGGGCGTACCCATTGGCTACGTCCTTTAAGTCACCGGCCTTGCCGAGGCCCTCAACATCCTGTAAAAGTATTACTTTCATTCAATATGCTTCTCCGGGAAACGTCTCTGCACAAAACCTACGATCGTCTGACGCTGCCGTTGCAGTTCTTGTTGACGCTCCTTCTCCACGCCTTGCTCAACGAGCTCCTGGTAGACCCATGACTCGCTCAGAATATCTTGAAACATGCTCAACCCGCCTCATCAGTGTTTCATTTCGCTCTTATTGATACTAAGGAGAATCTGCCTGGCCTCTTCAATTGTTTGAGCAGCTAACAATTTGAAGTTCACTGGCGGCAAGATCTCTGGACTTATTATGCCATCACTTTGTTGTTTCGCCAAAGCTTCTAGCTCTGGGAAACGTAATTGAACGAGCATCAAGAGCATCTTTCGCTGCTCTTGAATCCTTCCCTCCTCAACGATTTCCTGGTAGACCGACGATTCCCGTAGAATATCTTGAAACATGCTAAACCTCTTTCTGAACCATGCCAGTTCAGGCCCTGTAGACTATCCCATAGTCCAGCCATACTTAGTAAATCCCCCTTGCCACGTATTTTTCTATGAGCAGTGTAACATATCGAAAACAGCCTGTCGAGAGGAAGCAGGGTTACTCACCCATTAGAGACCGCAGCCGGGCCTTCCAGTCTTCCTCATCCGAACTGCCTGTCTCACCTGCTTGACCGACCGTCCAACTACGCGTGCCATCGGCAGATTTGATGGGCATAGCCCATTGACCTCGCGGTTCTTTACTGGCTGGTGCACGCAGGGCCGTCTGCGCTGCTTTTCGCACGTCCTGTACAGGATCATGTAATAAGGGGCGAATCAACGCCTTGTTCCGCTCACCTTCGAGGCGGCTTAGCGCTCGGATGGCTGCGGCCCGCTCTTCAGCAGTTCGCGCAGCTAAGAGGGGTTCAATGTCAGGCGCCAGTTCCACAAGGGCCAGGTCAGCAACCAGGCGCAGCAAACGACTGCGCCGCATAGGATGGGTTAAGCTTGCCAGGGCGGCCCGGCAATCTGCATACAAATGCTCTTGACTCAGAACACCCTGCTCTATCGCCTCCGCCACTGCTATTTCCGCAGGCACGGGCGATGCACCGCGCAGAAACGGCTCAATCCACGTGGCTACCGGTTCATTCTGGTTGGTACTTTCATGGAGTTTCAGCGCCCAGGAGAAATGCTGATCCAACCAGTAGTAAAGGGCCAGTGTCATCTCAGCATCGCGGGCAGCATAGGCCACCATCGCCGGTGGTAGTGGGCGACGTGTCCAATCGGTACGTTGCAAACTTTTATCCAGTCGTACGTGAAACGCTCGCTGCAGCATAGCTGCCAGCGAAGACTCATGCTGGCCGAAGATCGAGCGACAGGTTGCCTCAAGATCATAGTAATGAGCCACTTCCAAGCCGCGTTCGGCCATGACACGCAAGTCTGCAGCCGCTCCATGCAACAGGATACTCATAGCCGGATTCTCTACCACGGCGGCCAGAGGTGAAAGATCGTTCAGCCGCAATGCGTCCACAACAAAGCACTGACCATCGACCGCCAGTTGCAGGAGCGCAAGACGCTGAGAAGCGTTCGAAACATTGCTCTGCGTGCGTGTACGCACCTGGGTAAACTCCGCGTCAATGGCGACGAAACTCGCCTGCTTGAGCACATTGACAGCATGAAGCAACTGCTCGGGGCGATCCACCCAGGCACGCTGGCCTTTCGTGGGGAGTTGACCCGGTGGAGGGGTGACGCCAAGGTAGCCGGGTTGTATTGCCTCTACATCATCTTCAGGCCCTGCCGGTGACACTTTATCGTTCAAAGCTCTACCCTATCGAAACAGCATCCAACGTATGAATGAGATTATAAGCAACTATAGCAGATTTTCGGGCGAACGTACAGAGAAAAATGCTTGTATGAATAACCTTCACTATGTTAAACTGAAGCAGTTACAAACGAGAGTAGTTGTCACTACAACGAAACAGGAAGAGATATTCCCATGACAATAAACACACCCATTACAGTAGCATATGGAGATGGCATTGGGCCTGAAATCATGGCGGCCACCCTTCGTATCATTATAGCAGCAGGCGCACGCATCGACATAGAAGAGGTCGAAGTCGGAGAGAAAGTCTACCTGCGTGGAATCAGTGCAGGTCTCGAACCGAGCGCGTGGGAGTCACTACGGCGCACCAAAGTATTTCTCAAGGCACCCATTACTACTCCACAAGGCGGCGGCTATAAGAGCCTCAACGTCGCGACGCGCGTGACTTTTGGATTGTATGCAAACGTGCGTCCCTGCGTCTCGTATTACCCATTTGTCGAAACCAAGCATCCTACGATGGACGTGGTCATCATTCGTGAGAACGAGGAGGATCTCTACACTGGTATCGAGTACCGGCAAACGCACGATATGGTGGAGAGCCTGAAACTCATCAGTCGACCGGGTAGTGAAAAGATTGTGCGCTACGCCTTTGAATACGCCAGGAGCCATAATCGCAAAAAGGTTACCTGTTTCATAAAAGATAATATCATGAAGCTTACAGACGGGCTGTTCCACAAAGTATTCAACGAGATCGCTGTAGACTATCCCGATATCGAAAATGAAACCTGGATCGTCGATATTGGCTCGGCTAAACTCGCAGATACGCCAGAGGCGTTCGATGTAATCGTCCTGCCCAACCTCTACGGGGATATCCTGTCGGATGTGGCGGCACAGGTAGCAGGTTCGGTCGGCCTGGCCGGATCAGCGAATATTGGTGACCGCTTTGCAATGTTCGAGGCCATTCACGGTTCGGCTCCGCGCCGCGCCGGTCAGAACCTCGCCAATCCCTCAGGTCTGCTGCTTGCCGCGGTCATGATGCTGGTTCATATCAACCAGCCAGATATTGCAACACTGGTGCATAATGCGTGGCTACGAACGATCGAAGACGGCATACACACCTATGATATCTACGTCGAAGGGGTAAGCAAGCAGAAAGTAGGTACCAAAGAGTTTGCCGAGGCAGCCATCGCACGCCTTGGTGAACAGCCACAGACGCTCAAAGCGGTGAACTATACCTCAGCTCCCCAGCATGAAACGTATACGTCTGTAGCCAGCGCACAACCAACCGAGTGGAAAGACCTGGTTGGCGTGGACATTTTCCTCGATTGGCACAGTGGAACCCCCGATGAATTAGGCGGGGTGTTTAAGAGGGTGAGCGGCGATGGACTCGAACTCACCATGATAACCAATCGCGGCGCGAAAGTCTGGCCCGATGGCATGCCTGAAACCTTCTGTACTGATCACTGGCGTTGTCGCTTCATGGCACCGACCCGGGGGGCCACGATCAGCCATTCCCAGATCATAGCGCTGCTGCAGCGCATAGATGAAGCGGGCTTTGATTTCATTAAGACAGAAAACCTCTATAACTTCGATGGCAAAGTAAGCTACTCCGCGGTGCAGGGAGAATGAATACGAGAGGATTGTAATTGATTATGGTAATTGACGAGATTCTGGGTCACAACGAGCGCTTTGTGCAGCGGAATACATTATCAAGCATCGGGCATGCACCACGTAGACGTATGGCAGTAGTGACATGTATGGATTGCAGGCTGGTGCAGATGTTCGAGCAAGCGCTGGGCCTGGAACGCGGGGATGTACTTGAATTGCGAACCGCAGGCGCAACTATCTCTAAACCTGAACGCGCAGACGGTGCGAATGATCTGATACGCTCGCTCGCAGGAGGCATTTACCTGTTAGGTGTCCGCGAGGTCGCTGTGATTGGCCATACACAATGCGGACTGGCACACGCCAACCCGACGGCACTGACAGCTTCAATGCAAGCGCTAGGCGTAGACCCTCAAGCGCTGATCGAGAAGGAGAAGCTGGGGAACGTACAGGGCCTGATGAACTGGCTCGGCGCATTCGATGATGTGCACATCAATGTGAAAGAGGTTGTCAATGTTATCCGCGACAGCCCCTATCTGCCAAAAATTCCGGTGCACGGCCTGGTAATCGATATCAATACAGGCGAATTGGAGGTGGTAGACAGAGGAGGAACGGCTGCGTAATTATCTGCGCGGGGCATGTCCATATAGTCGTGATACAATATGACATACTAGACGTGCTGGATATCAGACACTTACCTGGAAACACTCACACGCTCATGATGGATATGCCTAAACGCGCAAGATTTCGATTTCGTCGCTTCCTATGGCTGATAGGGCTTATATGTGCTCTCTTGCTGGCAGCCTGTGGCACCACTGCACAACCCCAGAGGACCACTAGCCACTCACAAGCAGGACCTACGACCCAGTACGGCAAATCCCTTGCCCACCGGGCCTGTTACCTACGTCGCACTGGGGGCGTCCGACGCGGTTGGCGTTGGCAGCAATTTCCCGGGCTCACAGGGTTATGTGCCGTTGATCGCTGCCCATTTACCAAATGGTTCGCACATGATCAACCTTGGCATCAGCGGTATACACCTGCACGAAGCGCTCACAGAGGAATTGCCGCTGGCACTTACGACATCACCCAACCTGGTCACCATCTGGCTTGTCGCCAACGACTTCGTAGCGGGCGTGACTTATAGCGACTATGTACATGACCTCAACATGCTTCTCCAGCAACTGCATACAGGTACGCACGCGCGTATAGCAATGGCAAACCTGCCTGATCTGACCCGTGTGCCTGCTTTCGCAAATGAATCATCCACGCAGAAATCACAGATGCTCCGGGCAATCCAGCGATGGAACGTGGGTATTGCTCAACTGGCGAAAGTATATGGCGTGGTGCTGGTCGATCTCCTTATTCACGGGAGCGAGTTAACGGCACATCCCGAATATGTTAGCTTCGATGGATTTCATCCCAGCCCTTCAGGATATGCTCAACTGGCTAACTACTTCTGGCAGGCAATAAAAGGGTAAATGAGCCTGGCACCCTTTGCAGGCAAGGGTAGTCAACCAGGCGCATTACACTAATCATTACTCTTGAGAGCGTTGAATGCTGGTCTCGCCTTCGACAATGAAGACGATGCGTTCGCAGACATTCGTACAATGATCGGCAACCCGTTCCAGTTTGTGGGCTATCCAGAGCAGATATGTGGCACGTTGTAAAATGCGGGAATCGGTCTGGAGAGCGGGAATAGCACGAGCACCTTCCATGAGAGCCATCAAATCATGGCGTACCAGGTGATACCGCACATCTACCACGTCGTCTTCCTCCCAGATATACCTCGCAGCCTTAACATCATGATTGGCAAATGCCTCCATCGTGCCCTGCAAAACGCGCCGTGCCTCTCGCCCAAGCTCCAACATGCTTCTTAAGATCGCGGCCTCTGTGATCAGAACATCTCCATTCGGGCTAACTTCAGTATTGACTTGAGGCACACTGCTGCGCAGCGGTTCCATGCGCAGGATATTGAGCGCGATGCCGGCAGCGCCATCACCAATGCGTTCTAGATCGCCTGCAATCGATAGCGCTGAGGTGAGGAGGCGTAAATCTCGACCACCCAATGGCTGTTGCAACGTCAACAACCTGATGGTATGTTCTTCAACGGCCGACCGTTGGCTATCGACGATGGCATCGGTCTCGATCACTATGCCCGCCTTGGCCAGGTCACCTACCTCCAGGGCTTCAAGAGCCTCCCCCAGGGCATCATCCACAAGAGAACCCAGGCGTATGATCTGGTCAGTAAGCCCTTGCAGTTCTTTATCCAATACTGTCCTTGACATTCAGCCAGTTCCTCCTTCGTTATCCTGATTCATCTGTAAGATATTTCGCCGGCAGTTTCGCAGCAGGCTCAATATGCGCCTGCGTATTGGCCTAAGTAAATGTAACATATTTCTCACAGAAAAGATAGATTTGTATAGAAATTGCTCAACTATTCTTAAAGGATAAGTGTAATCGTCATAATGAATTGACAGGCATTCTCTTGAGATGTTAAAGTAGCGTTGTACCTTGATGCTCAAGGCAAAACGAGAAAGAACAGGATATTCGATGTCAACGAAACGACTACTGGGTCTTTTTGCCCACCCCGATGACGAGGGATCATTAAGCGGCGCATTGTTAAAGTATAGCATATCAGGTGACGAAACAGGCCTGGTATGCGCTACACGCGGCGAGGTTGGAGAAATCGCCGATCCCGCCCTGGCAACGCCAGAGAACCTGGGCCAGGTGCGCGAAGGAGAGATGCGAGCTGCCGCTGAGGTGTTGGGAATACATAACTTATGGTTTCTGAGTTACCGTGATTCCGGTATGGCGGGTACACCCGAAAACCGGGACCCGCGTGCATTTGCCCAGGCCAACGCGGCAGAGGTAGTAGGGAAACTTGTAGCAATCATCCGTCAATTCCGCCCCCAGGTAATGGTGACGTTCGACGAAAGCGGGGCCTACGGGCATCCCGACCATATTGCTATCTACCGGCACACCACCAGCGCCTTTTACGCAGCGGCAGACGCCGTGCAGTATCCCGAACATGGTCCGGCGCACATGGTCTCGAAACTCTATTATACTGCCTTTCCGCGCAGTTTCATCCGCGAAATGGGCGCATGGCTAAAGTCGCAGAACTACGAAGGCTCCTTCAGCAATCTCGACCCCGAAAAACTGGGCATACCTGACGAGCAGATCAGTGTGTGGCTGAACGTAGAGTCCTGGCTGGAAACCAAAAATCGTTCGTGGTCTATGCACCGTACGCAGATGGACCCAAATAACGCTATGGCCCGACTGCCTGAAGAGATACAGCGCAGGTGGCGCAGCCATGAGTATTATCAACTGGCAGCTTCGAGGGTTGGTCCCGATATCGCTGGGGAGAATGATCTGTTTGCAAGGGTGTAAATAGCCATGAAAGACTACCATATCAACATCTTCTACAGCGAAGAAGACGAAGGATATATCGCAGATATCCCTGACCTGAAGTACTGTTCTGCTTTTGGTGATACACCCGAAGAGGCTCTTCACGAGGTTCTTCTTGCTAAGTCGGCCTGGCTTGAAGCTGCTCATGCAGAAGGCAAACCAGTTCCCTTGCCCAGGTACAAACCAGCCATCTACCAGGGTGCATCTTGATTGCTCTTACCCGAAATGCAATCGCGTCCCGACGCTCGTCTGAACATATGCTCCTGGCAGGCTGCGGGCTATTTCGTGTGTTGCTTTCCAGCCTGTACAATGCCCTGGTACAATGATAGCTGGCCCAATAGCGGCCAGCTCCGCGATAGTAGGAGGAATTATCGGCTCGAAGATGCCTCCGGTGAGATGCAACCCTCCGACAAATGCATGTATTTTGTCTATACCCGTGAGGCGCTGCGCGTGTCGCAGCACATTGATTGCGCCTGCATGGCTGCAACTTGAAAGCACGATCAACCCCTTGTCCTTCACATGGCAGACCACGGCCTGGTCATCCCAGATCCATGTATCAGGTTCCCATCCATGATCTGTGTGTACCTGTTGCAGCGGGAAGCCCTTCTCGAAGCTGGTTACGCGCTCGACCTGTCCGGTCACCAGCACCGTACCATCGAGCAGGAGCGATGGTCCACGTTCCTCGATGATAGCGACACCTTCGCGGTCAAGGTCAGCATGACTGGGCGGCGGCATACTGATCTCGTTGCCAGTCGGAAATACAACCCTGCGCTCATGCCACACATCGGGATGCAGCACAAGCGGCATCTTGCGCCGTCCAATGCGCTGGAATATCCCCTCGAGTCCGCCATGATGATCGGCATGTCCGTGAGAGAGGATCACGGCCCGCAGGTCATTCGCCTGCACTTCGAGCACGTCCATGTTGTGAAGCACAGTATTGCGGCCCAGTCCGGCATCATACAGCACCGATTCGCTGCGCCCTTCACGCTGCACGGTCAACAGCAGCGAATAACCATGTTCTGCAATCAGTTGCTCACGTTCGGACCAGTTATAGTGAAGAGGCGCACGATGCGCTACCTCGTCGCTGGGCATGAGGATGTCGAGGGAATTATCCACCAGGATTGTGACGTCTGCGGAGTCAACTGGTAAGAGGATGACATGTTCGCTCATCTAATTTTTCTTTTCGTTGCCATCTACATCGAAGAGATGCTTTTGAGCTTCTTCCAGGGTTTGTGCAGTACCCATTTTGACGATTAAGCGCTCTAGTACCTCTGGATCAGTAGTGATAGCAACTAAGCCTTTCGTCAGGTGCAGTAATTTTGGGAAACGAACCTGAACAATTTCCAAAAGCATCTGCCGCTGCCGTTCAAGGTTTTGCTGGCGTTCCAGTTCACGTCCCTCCTTCAAAAACCTTTGATAAGCAGGCGTATCCCGTAGTGGATCTTTCAGCATAGCAAACGTCCTTTCAATCCAATCCTGGTCGGTTTCACTCTTGAATACTAGCGACGCTAACAATTCTGCAATCGGCAATAGTGCTAGCTTCTCAGCAGCCTCAAGCCCCTTGATAACCTCTTCCACCACTTCATGTGTCGCCCCGTCTTTGGTTAAGATCAATAGAGGCAATAGTCCCACGAGACCTGTTTGTCTGAGGTCTTCCGCAGGGATTTTCCCAAGTTCAACACTTTGATAGTGAAACTGAAGCACCTCTCGACTACCAGCAACCATCCAACGCAAGGGTGGTTGTGGTACGTCACCGTAGTCCCTCAAATAGATCACACAAGAGTAGACAGGAAGATTATGCTCACGTTTCGCCTCGAAACTATATTCCAGAAGTCGTTCACCAATGGACGGATCATTGGTTGACTGGAATTCAAGCTGTAACAAGAAGCGCTCTCCATCCTGGATCACATCCAGAAGGGCATCTGCATCAATCGTACGCTTCTTAAACTCAGTCCGCAACTTCCCCTTGACCTGCGCTCCCTTGAATAACCAGGAAGCAAAGTCCTGGGGGTTCTCACTAATGAACATTTTCAAACTGTCATCCCAAGGCCCTGGCATAAAGAAAACCCTCCCACTTATTATTCTTAAACCAGTGTAGCATATGAGGAAATAGCTTGTCGAGGGTAGCGGGAGCCGCTATCTTCTGCCCAGTCTCGCCATAACCACCCCCTTCACCAGTGCCACCTCCTCGACGCGCAAGATCAGTACCACACCAATATATACTATCCCAGCCAGACCGCCCGCTACAAGCACGGTCAACAACTGCCCCAGCAGATGTTGGAGCGAGAACAATCGAAAGTGCCCAAGCAGTACCAGCGTTCCCCAAGCAACGGCCACCATTAAAGCAGTAGCCACGAGGATCTTCAGAACCGTTGGCGCCATCTCACGTACGCGTATATGCCCGATCGTTATTCTCAATATTACCAGCAAAATGATTGCGTGCAGCGAGTTTTGCACGGTATTGGCAAAGGCAAGGGCGGGCATACCGATGGTACTCCAGAAAGGCAGGGCCACAGCAAGGTACCCCAGGATGCTTACCATACCTACTGCCACGGGTATAACCGTGTTTTTGCGTGCATAGAATGCCGCTATCAAGAGCTGGTCTATTGCCACAAAGGGGAGCTGGTAGGCGTAGTTTTGCAAGGCAACTGCGGTGAGGGCAGCATTGTTAGCCGTGTACTTGTGGTGCTGGAAAATCAGGTCAACGATAGGGCCGCGCAGGACGATCAGACCGGCAGCGGCAGGAATCATTAACAACAGGCCTATACGGAAGCCGAGCAAGAGGGTCTGTTTGAAACGCTCTGTATCGCCTGCTCTAACATGTTCTGAAAGCGTCGGCAACACGGCGAATGAAAGCGCAGCAGCAACCAATCCTACCGGGAACTGTATCAATGTCGTTGCCGCGCGCATAGCGGTATAGTTTGCTGCTCCATCACCTGGCGTTTGGGATGCAAGGTGCTGATCAAAAAATATGAGGCCCATGCTTATTAGAAAGCTGAGCGCTACGGGTATGTAGAGTTTTACAATACGCCGCAGCGCAGGGTGCTTCAGGTCAAGTACCAGCAGGTAACGCAGTCGCTGGTGGCGCATCCCCGGGATAAGCAGGGCGATTTCTCCAACAACACCAAGCAGAACGCCGAAGGCGAGTCCAAGCTTTCCAAGGTAATGCGCGCCAACAAGACCGCTAACGATTGCGCCGATGATGATACCAAGATGATATGAGACCGTGGCAAAAGCGGGCCAGCCAAACTCTTTGCGTGCATACAAGGCAGCCAGTAGCACAGCGAATGGTGCCAGCGCAAGCAGTGAGAAGAAGATGATTTGCGAAAATTGCAGCGTGAGCTGTTTCTGCTCCTCAGTGTAGCCAGTTACAAGGAAGCCTTTGACGAACCAGGGCGAAACGAAGAGGAAAATGATAGCTGCAATGAAAACGATCAATATTACGAGGTTGACTAGCGTAAAGACGAGGCGGCGCAGTTCATCGCGTTTTTCGGGGGCCGCGTAGTCGTTGAAGGTGGGGATTAAAGCACCAGGTACAGAGCCATTCACCAGGAAGTCGTTGAAGGTCTGAGCAGGTAAAAGCGCGGAGTTGAATGGGCCTGCAACAGAGACGCCAAGTGCTACCACTACGATCTGCCGCACCATGCCCATAATGCTGCTGCCCAGGTTGCCAAGCATGACCAGGGTGGCTGATTTGGCGATGTGCCGCCGCTCGCTTGAAAGCGCCTGCTCCGTGGATTCCTCGACGATTAGTTCAGAGGATATATCCTGTTCGGTTACACCCGCTGTTGCCAGGGGTATGGATTCAACAGCATGTACTGATTCATTTGATTCACGTTGGTTTTCTATAGATTCTTTGGCCATTACCAGGATTTTCTCCTATTGGGGCATTGTTTATTGGTAGTTTTTTTACACGAATTTGCGGGTTGGGCTTGCCCAACCCCTACGATCCGTATAAGACTTTAAGGCATGGTTCAAATGCACTTGACAGTTCCTCAGCACCAGCAAGGTCCAGCCCTAATGAATGTTGCCAACCGAATGGGGTAATCATACCCATTGGGACGCTTGCGGCCCAGCCTCCTGATGAATGGTGCCGACCGAATCGGGGAAGGGCGTCCTGCATCCTGTAGGGACAAGGGGCGGAGTGGGGTGGATGAGGGGGCCTTGTGCTTGTCCTCGTGGGGATGCGACCGGTTGGCCTCATGCAACCCAGACCACTCGTCATGCCAGCAGGACAAGCACAAGGCCCCCACCCTTCTCCACGTCCACCCCTTGTCCCTACAGGACGCAGGCAGACATTCCCACTCATTCCCCGATTCGGTTGTCAAAATTCATCAGGGTGACTGTTCAAACGGTCACGCACGTTTCTTCACAATTGAACCTTGCCTAAACGATTTAATATGGTGATCGAGAACGCTAGTATGTCCCACCACGGGCTACATTTATCAGGGTAACCGCTTAATCTCCTCTATCAACTCGGTTGTTGAATGGTGGGGTAGATATGGAATTAAACGTACAATCCCTCCATATGCCTGTACCACTTTTGCTTCAGGCAAGCGGCTTGCATCGGGTACATCGCCCTGCTCACCGGCATAATCGCCGCCCTTGACGTAGATAGCAGGCTGCAACAACGCCACCAGTGGGCCAGCGGTGGGCTCGTTAAATATCGTTACATAATCAATACACGATAAGGCAGCCAGTATCTCGGCTCGCTCTTGCTCAGGCACCAGGGGCCTGCCCGGGCCTTTGAGAAGGCGAACGCTCTCATCATTATTGAGGCCCAGGACAAGAAAACCTCCTAGCGTCCTTGCTTGCTGTAAATAGCGCACGTGTCCAAGATGCAGCAGGTCAAAACAGCCATTTGTGAAGACACCCCGCTCTCCTGCTGCTTGCCTGCCCTGTACCTCGACGACAAGCTCATCCTTGCTTAGTACTTTTCGGCTAGTAGTATATATACCATTCATCGGCTTTTTCGCTGTCCTTGCTGCCTAGCGGATTTCCAATGAGGTTTGTAACATTTGTGTCATTTGTATCACTTGTATCACTTGTGTCCGTTGTGTCGCTGTCTTGCCTCGTACGTAAAAAGGGAGGATGATCAAGCATCCAGGCTTACTTGTCCCCCATTTCCGAAATGATCTGTTGATGATGCACCCTAGTATTAATAAATTAAAGGGGATATCGGAACATCCGTTAAGGGCCGATAATGGATTGTAAGTTTGTAACCTGGATAGTCGATGGGGCACGGGAGGCCGATAAATCGGCGGTAATAGGCATCAACCTAACACAAAGCTCATCAACATCCGTAGGGGCGAGGGTGGTGAGGAGTGGCGGGGAGGGCCTTTATGGTCGCCCGCGTCCTGGTCCCTGTGCTGACATGGAGGGGGAACGCGCTCACACCCCCGCCACCGGGCGACCATAAAGGCCCTCCCCACATCCGCCCAACCGCCCTCGCCCCTACGGATCATCCGGCCTCCTGCCTCGCTTCCAGGCTTAGGTTGATGCCTATTACCGCCGATGTATCGGCCCTCTCGGTAGATGTGATGGTGTCCGCATTTAAAAGTTACTCTGCATTATCGCGCCCACCGCCGATTATGAGTTTTAACAAATTAAGCGGGATACCGGAACAGCCAGCAGAGGCCGATAAATCGGCGGTGTGCGCGATAAATCGGCACCTACTGGTATCCGGGGTATTTGCTTAAAACCCATTATCGGCCCGCAGGAAACCCACCACATACCCGGATGAATTTGTTAAAACTCATTATAAGCATAGTGCGGTTCAGCCAAAAAGGCAAATTGGTAAAGGAATGATGAGCAAAGGGTAGGCTGACTATAAGAAAAAGAGAGGCACAGAGACCATCTATATTCCCAGTGGGTCATCAAGATATGCTTGTACGTCAGTAATGGCTTGAGCGGTGTGCTGGAACAGAACCGCCCTCATACCAAGTCGTCGCGCTCCCTCCACAAAGTCCTCCACATCGTCGAGGAACACAGCCCCTTCTGGTGTTACCCCCAAGCGCTGGTATGCGAGATGATAAATAGCTGGCTCCGGTTTGGCGATGCCCTCTTCACACGAGTAGATCACCGTATCCACTAGCTCCTCAAACTGATAGCGTGCATATTGTTTCCTGGCACCGGGCCAGGCATTACTGAGAATGGCCGTTTTGTAGGGAGGACGCAGACTCCTGAGAAAGGCAGCCATGTCCTGGTTAAGTTCTTTCTGTGCCTCCAGATCACGCAGAAATTCGAGGGCCTGTTCTTCATTGAAGCCAAGGATCATCCCAAGCCGAAACACCATTCCCTGTTCGGAGAACCCCCCGGCATCTGCATCGGCGAAAAATCCTGCCTGTCTTAGAATCAAGTGGAGTTCCCCGGGCTGCAGTTGAAGGCGTGTCTCCCACTTCGTATAACGGTTTTTGATATCAGGGATGTTGAGCAGCACGCCTCCAAGGTCAACGATGACAGCGCGTATGGACATAGAATTCTTCCTGTCTGAGCTGGCTTCTACTCTCTCAATTTGGCTCAGCGTGCCAGGATCGCCGATGATCGGCTCCAGGTGCCCGAAGAGCATGCTTTTACTACCCAGC